>Ga0137465_1000168_pt1 | contig 46784 bp, 59 predicted proteins | sample EasRivERMGT828_2_FD_104906 | JGI IMG/M metagenome (GOLD analysis project Ga0137465, IMG submission 104906) | Soil microbial communities from meander-bound floodplain in the East River, Colorado, USA - East River MetaG ERMGT828_2 | ecosystem: Environmental > Terrestrial > Soil > Floodplain ... | reverse complement strand
GAGAAGATCGCACCCTTGCCAGTCTCCAGGATGAGGGCGTTCGAGTCGGCGTTGTCGTCGAAGACGAGCTTGTGGCCGCCGGCCGTCCGGATCTCCTTCACCTTCGTCGCGGTGTCGTTCTTACTGCTGACGTTCGTACCGGGGAAGGCGTTCGTCCCGATCGAGTTGTTGCTCGGCGGACCCGCGGCACGGCCTGCGACTTCCGGTGGCGTGTCACTGCGGCCGTAGATCGTGCCGAGAACCACGGGCCGACCCGAGTAGCCCTGCACGAACATCACGGCCACCTGACTTCCCACCGACGGAGGCGTGTACTGCCCCTCGCTGGGAGCTCCGCCGAAGGGCTGCACGAGTGCCGCCCACGGCAGATGGGCCGTCGGCACCATCGTCTGATCGGGAGAGTTGACGTGGTACACACGCACACGCACACGACCGAGCTTCTCCGGGTCGGCGTTGTCTTCCACGATCCCGAAGTAGATGCCGTCGAAGAGGATCGGTTGGCCCTGCCGACGATCCTCAAGAGAGTCGCCCATGAATCACCTCGTAAACGGCGCGTCCACCAGATCTTCCATCTGCGACTTCACCAGGATGGATCCCGTCGTCTCGTCGCGTTCGCCGAGAGACTGGAACTTCACGCGAGGATCGAGCTTCGTGCCGACCTTCGACGTGCTGCGCTCCATGGTCAAGTTGGACACGAAACTGCCCTGCGTCATCACATGCTCGATGCTGTTGACGCGATAGACACCCGACACGTAGTGCGGGGTGAAGTCATCCTTGAGGACGATGAACTCGGCATAGTCCTGCGAGAGGATGGTGGGGTCACCCAGAATGCTTGCGGTTGCCTGCCAAGCGGTCGAGCGTGCATTGGCCCACTTCGTCAGGGCCCAATCTTCTGCCTGCTCGACGTTGTCGAATGGGACGGCGTAGGCACGGGATGCGATTGCCTTCCCGAGCGGCGCCGGCTCGACACCCCGATCTCCGAACTGGAGGACCGGGACGGGGATGGCGTTGTTGATCACGATGCCAGGAAGAGAACGGCTCCCGTCCTTGCGTGTACCCGCAGCGAGCTTGCGGCTGATGAGGCTGCCCTTGTCGAGCGTGCTCCAGCCATCGACGCGCGTCTCACCGCCGCCCAAGAAGATCACCGCGTTGCCGTCGTAGGCCGGCGAAAAGGACAGCACGACGCCATTGTGCTCGCGTGCGAAGACGTACTGACGGAGCTCGGCACGCAACCCGGGAGGGCGGAAGAACGCCTTGTGGCCGACGACATTGAACCGGTAGCCCTCCGCGTTCGAAGCGGACTGCGCCTGCGGCTGCAAGATCGACAGGATGAAGTTGGCGTTCGTCGTGTTGCACTGGTAGTAGATGCCTACCCGGTTCGTCGGCTCGATCGCGCCCTCATCCAGCGTGTATCCGTCTTCCAGCAGAAGCTGGCGGACGATGTCGCTGATCCGTCCGGCGAACGTCCGGTTGTACACCTTCTGATGCGACGTGATGCCGACACTCGTGAGATAGAGCTCGACCTGCGTCCCTGTGGCGAGGAAGGTCGGGATGTACTTGTTGATCCGCATCTGCAGCACCTGCGACTGCGGACCGTCAACCCATCCATAGCGCAGCGTGATGTTGTCCTGGAACTGGATCAGCAGGTTCTCGATGCCATCGAACGTCGGATCGAAGAGACTCAGGTGAGCCTCTCCCATGTAGTTCGACTCGATGCGGTGCGAGAGGTTCATGAGCGATCCTGGGATGACACCCGGGTCCTTCGTGCCCGCCACGAACTCGACGAACGGCATGCCTGGGCTCAAGTACGGGCGAGAGAATTGGGCCATGAGTACACCTCATTCGGTGGCGGAGGTGGCCGTGCTCGATCCCTGCTGTAGGAGAGACAGCACGCGCTCCCGCTTGGGAATGCGCAGCCTCGTGCCGGCCGGCAGACCACCGTCCGTCGAGTCGCTGAACTGATCGAGGATGTCGTTCGAGTGCGCGATCACCCACCAGAGGTTGATGTCGCCGTAGAAGCGATAAGCCACGAGGTCGAGGCGGCCGATGTCGGTCTCGGTCGTGACGTACACGTCGTCGGAAGGATCAGGCTCGAACTCCGGAAAGACCACCGAGCCCCACGCGTACGTACCGCTCGGTCGTCCGGTATCCGAATCACGCAGCTGGAAGAGCGGCGTGCCGACGAGATAGCTGTGCGGCTTGAGACGAATCTCCTTGGCCATGGCTCAACTCCGATAGCGTAGGGTGGCACGATCCGAGTCTGCGAGCCCAGTCGAACGTGGAATGAACGTCGCCGGCTTCGGCTTGAGATTGAGAATGAGCTTCTCGCCGAGATCCCACAGAGCACCGACGATCTTCTTGACGTTCTCGTCATCGAATCCGTAATCGCTGAGGCGGGACAGCGGCATGATCGCCTCTGGTTCCCCGCGCTCCGCGACCGGCTTGTTCAGGTACACACCGTTGTTCTTCGGAAGGACGAGAGCGCCGTCGCCGTGACCTTCGATGTGCTCCTGCGTGCGCATCGGCTCCATGTTGCCGATGTCGACACTCGGCTGCTGCTCCTTCCACAACGCGTGCGCGTGCTTTTCCTTCCACTCGCGGTACACATCCGCCATCGCGGCGTTGACGGAGTCCATGTCATCCGCAGTGAGCTCCGAACGAGAACGACCTGCCAAGACGTTCTTGATGAGCTGGTCGTAGCGGATCGGGCCTCCTGGCATCTCGCTGAGTGCCTCGGTGGCTGCCGCCTCGTCGAGCATGTGGGCCCTGGACATGCGCTGATCGTGCTGCTTGCGGAAGGCTTGCTGCTCCCGCTGATCGAGCGCGAAGAGTCCGCCAACTGCAATCGCAGCACCTGCGCCGATACCCACGAGCGCGGCCGCAAGAGGCCCGCCGGCAATGGCTGCCCCGAGCAGGGTGCCAGCCCCGGAGATCCCAGCGCCCGCGAGGAGCGTGGCCAATCCCGTGGTCGCCAGAGGACCGCCTGCAACCGCAATCGAATTCAGTTGAGAGACCGACTCGGAGAGCTTCCGCAGCGCGTCCGCGGTACCCAAGACCATCGGACCCAACGCGGCGACCTCGGAGTTGCTCAGTGCATCTGCGAGCGCCTGTGAGCTGCGCTGGATGGACTGGAACGTGTCCTCCCACCGCTTCTCCATGTAGTCCGTCGGCTTGTCGGCGGCCTCACGCAGCTTCTTGCCGACATCGGTGCCCGCCGTCTCCGCCCGCATGACGATGCGCAGCATCGAGCTCGCATCGATTCCGAGCAGCGAGGCGGCGATCTCCTGGCGTCCGGCCACGTCGATGCGCTTCACATCCGTGCGCAGCGCGTCAACGACCAGCTGCGACAGCTGAATGAACTCACCGCGCTGGATCATCGCGCGCGCTGCCTCGGGGCTGAGTCCAGCCATCGCGAGGATGTTCTTCTTCGGATCCCACTTGAACTGGGACAGCGCGAGCATGATCTCGTTCATCATCTTGTCGGGCGCGCCGAGATCCGACCATTGCGCCGTCGCGGCTTGCAGCTCAGCCACCGCCTTCGTGCGGAACTGCGGCAGCACCTCGAACAGGAGGCTTTCCGATCCGGTCACACCTGCGACGAGCTGCTGCGACGACACGCGGAAGTTCTCAGTCAGACTCTTCATCGTGCTACCCACTGCAGCGAGTGGGCCGGTGAAGCCTGGGAGACGCGTGAGCTCGTAGTTGAACGCGGCTGCCTCTTCGTGGCTGAGGCGCAGCGTCGATTCCATCATCTCCGTTGCAGTCACGAACTCGACGACGCGGTCCTTCTGGACCTTGAACTGCTCCGCGATCTGGAAGAGGTTCGCAGCCTCGATGCCGTTGATGCGCAGGGCTTGCGCAGAGCTGAGGATCTCGTTGTAGAGCTCCTTCGACTTGCCAGCCGCGCGCTCCGACTCCATCGTCACCTGCACGAGTGCGTGCTGGTAGCGGACCGTGTCTCCGATCGCATCACCGATCAGCGCGCCGAGACCTGCCCAACCGAGCGAGCTCGTCGAAGTGAACAGCGCGCCGAGCGGGCCGAGCGAGTTGAGTCCACCGCTGAATACGCCGCCGGTGAACGACTTCCAAGCACCCGAACCCTCCGCCGCCTTCCGCATCTTCCCGCCAGCCTCTTCGGCCCGCTTCCCGAGCTCCTCTTCCGCCGACGCCGCCTCACGCATCGTCTTCGTCAGCGACTTTCCCACCGTCTCCGAGTACTTGGCATCGTTCGCAAAGTCCGTGAACGCCTGATGCCCGGAGTATTCGATCTTGAAGTTCATCTGCAGTTGGTGCGAAAGAGCCATTGGAGCATCCAACGGGAGAGGGTCTTGCAAGCACGGAATTCGTGAGTACACTCATGCGCAAGGAGGGCACGAGGAGTCCGCCATGACGATTTACGACTGGATCGCGCACATCCCCGAAGGCCTGCTGTGGGTCTGGATGTGGCTGATCGCCTGGACGCCGATGCCTGCGTTCGTGCGCGAGTGCGTGGTCCTCGCCTCGATCTACGAGGTCCTCGTGCTGTCGATCCTGACGAACCTGCGGGCCCTGAAGCGGGTCGGATGGACCCTCCTCTTCGGCGCGCTCGTCTTTGCCGTGCTGTAGTTCGGAATCCGCCCAACGCCTGGGGCCACGTTGACTCAGGCGGGGCGATTGGGGCTGGACGACCGGAAGGCCGGAGCGGCGCCGCTCAGCGGCCCTGCGTGGCCCGCTGACGCTGCTGCTCGATGGCTTCCTTCTCGCCCGCGAGGCGCTTGAGCAGACGCTCGACGTGCCATTTCCGCTCTCCTGGACAAAGCCGCTCGACGGACCCGTGATCAAAGCCGCCGATGTAGACGAGCGAGTGCTCGTCCTCAAGGATGCTTTGGTAGATGCCGGGTGGGCTTGGGACGAAAGAACTCTCCCGTCATCGGGACCCCCACATCGTCGTGAACGAACCCGCAGAACTTGCAGGCGATCGCGACCGTCATGGCGAACCCGATGAAGTGGGACTCGACGGCGGAGCGGAACTCGATGGAGTCTGGACCTTCCAGGCGCTCCACGAACTTCAGCGTGTCTGCCTCGAAGGGCAGCTGCTTGCCGTCGACCGTCACGATGTGCCGAGCAAGTCGGTACACGTAAGAGATGTCCCCCAACGTCAGATCGATGCGACCTTGTCGGGAGTTCTTTTCGGTGTAGCTGGCGACCTTCGATTCGTCGGAGCCGCGGAAGTACTTGAGCCCGACGACGCTGCCGGAGACTGGCAGCGTGACCTCGTACGGCTCCCGGAAGTTCTCATCGGCCACCGTCAGCGGAATGTCCTTCAGGAGATCGAGCTCCTGAGTGGCTTGCTGACCGCAGCGCACGCATGAGAACGGGAAGCTGTACTTGTCGCCATAGGAGAGGGAACGGATGTGCATCAGACAGAACATGCGGTCCCCGAGAATCATGTCGCGGGGAGGGAAGTCGCCGCAATCGACACAGCGATCGAACACCATGTCGAGCTTCGACTCGGGCGTGTTGCCAGACCCGGAGAAGATCTTCTCCTCCAAAGTCGTGAGTGCTGCAACGCGGATCTTGCCGTTCGTCTGGCGGATCGCGTCGTTGTACAGCAGGCCACGAGATGGCAGCTGGATCTCGCGAACCAGCTTGCGGCCGGCGAACTTGTCGACGGGCTGAGAGTTGGGGAGCATGGTTTCCTCATGGAGTGCAGAGCTCGTGCTGGGATGTACCCAACACGAGATGTGAGCGAGAAAAAGTGGGGCGAGGGCAGCGATCCCCCAGCAGCAGGAGGAAAGAGTTAGGAGGAGTGATGCTGGAAGTACCACCCCCGCCCCACTGGCATTACTTCAGAACGAGATCAGGTCGGGAGCGCGATGTTCACGCTCAGCTGCGGGACGACGCGCGGAATCGCCTTGTCGACGATCATCGACACGGTGATCTGCACGGTGCCCATAACGTCGGACTGGCTGAGGTCGCCGTAGCTGACTTCGGCCGGCCAGCACCCGATCAGATCCCAGTACCGCTCATGGGTACCATCGGGACCGACGAGCACGACGGTGCCCATCGTCTTGTAGTCCATTGCGAAGCCCATCGCGTCGGTCAGCGGCTGGTACACCTTCTGGCGCCACTTGACGAGCGCGTTGGCGGTACCGACGCTGACGAAGTCCTTCAGCACCAACTGACGCGGGGCGAAGGAGGTCTTGCCTGCGACGTAGCGGACGACGTTCCCGTAGTGCAGCGAGATCACTTCGCTCTTCTCGCTGGGCAGCTGGAACGTCTCGACGGCCAGGGTGATGTTCTCCTGGTCCTTCTGATTGACGAGGAAGAACTCCACCGCGAAGTTGTACTTGCGCTGCGGCTCGAACAGGCCACGAGCCTGTGCGAGGAAGTCTGCAGTAGTCGGAAGTGCCATCGTGATCTCCTATCAGGCCACCGACGACAGCACTTCGCTGAACGAAGCACCGGCGCTGGTGAGCACGAAGTCGAGGTTGATCACTTCCGCGGTCTTCGTCGGCTTCAGCAACAGGATCCCGCGCATCGTGTTCTGATCGCGCAGAAGGTTCGTGTTGGTCGACGCATCACAGATGACCTGGAACTGCTCCAAACCACGACGCGCCTGGATCGAGGCGAGGACAGGATTCACGATGTTCGTGAAGCGCCGCCAAGTCACCGGATCGTTCGGCTCGAATACGAGGAACTCGATCGACTTCGCGATCGTCTTCTCGGCCAGGATCAGCATGCGCCGGACGTTGATGCGATCGAGCGCAGAGGTGATCCGCTGGGCCGTGTGCTGACCCCAGACGACGATGCCGTAGCCGGCCTTCTTGACGATCGGATTCACGATCTCGCCAGGATTGGCGAGCAGCTCGCGCTCTCCGAAGGTCGGGCTGTACTCAATGCGATTCGCCGTCTTGAGGATGCCACGAACGAGCCCAGCCGGAGCGAACCACGGCTCCGCCACCTTGTCCGTCAGCGCCACTACACCAGCGATCCAGCCGGATGGAGGGGTCCACACGTACTGGCCGCTGTAGTTGTCGAAGTACTCAATCCACGGCCAGTAGACGGCGGCGAAGCTGGAGTTGAAGGAGTTGCCGCTGCCGTCCGTGCCGTTGGCCCAGTTGCGGACCGCCGCGACGCTCGTCATGCCCACAGGCGGGTCGATGAGCATCATGCAGTCCTGGCGCAGCTCAGCCATCGCGACGCCTGCCTGCATGACGGTCCGCGAAGCACCAGGAATCGCGAGGATGTTGATCTCCGCGAGGTCCTTGTCTTCGAAGATCTGCAGGCCCGTGCGAGCGACGCTCGTCGCGGTGCCGATGTAGTCGGCATCCGCAAGCCCGGTCGTTCCGTTCGTTCCGCCCGACAGGTTGTAGGTCGTGTTCGCCGGCTTGTTCGAAGCTCCACCCACGGCCAGCGTCAGGTACTGCGAGACGCCGTTGACCCGCGTGGTGAAGTAGTTCGCGTCCGACGAAGACGCCCAGGTCAGATTGTCGAAGGACTCGACCTGCTGACCCTTGAACACGACGATGAGACGGAAGCGCGTGCTGTTGTACGTGGAGTCGAGCGGGTCAGTGATCGTGACCTGCAGGCCATCCACGAACGTACCGCTCGTCGTGTAGTTGCCCCACGTACCAGCCGTCGCGGCCGCCGCCGAGAACACGACCCCTGCATTGGAGTCGAGCACGTTGGCGCTGGACGCGACTGCGGCATTCGAGCCGGACTCGATGCGAACGAACCAGAGCTGGCTGCCCTCGCGCAGGAACTGAATCCCTGCATGCGTCGCGTACGGTACGGCGCCGACGCCCGTCATCGGGGCGCCGAAGGTGCTGACGAACTGCTCTTGATTCGTGACGTACGTTGCCTCGTTCATCGGCCCGCGAGTAGCAGGTCCGACCATGCCGACCACGGAAGACGCGAAGCGAGCCGCGTACTGGCTCAGATCGATCTCACGTGGGTATACGCCCGGAGAGTTAGGCATGAACCATCCTCAGGAATTGTCACTCGCACGATTGTGCGAGGAGAGATGGTTCAGATCGGAATTCGGACTACGCGACGTTCGCCGGCTCTTCAATCTTGAGCCAGCCGCGCGCAACGAGAGACTCGATCTGCACCGATTGGAAGCTATCCGCGGTGACGGTTTGCTTGATGCCCGGAGTCACGAGAACCGGAATCATCTTTCCGTCCAGCTTGAGCTCGATGACGAGAGCTTCGTTCTTGCGAAGATTCACAAGGGTCGCTCTACGCATGTGGAGATCTCCTAGACCCAGCCATCCTCGTTGACCGTCACGGTTCCCAGAGATGGGTACGTGGACGGCGCGGCATCGATTTCAGCCGCCGTGGAGTTGATGGCGTTGTAGGCCTCGACAAGAATCCGATGCACCGTCCTGATGGGGACGGGCGGCATCAGGATCCAGGACTTGACAGTGAGTGTTGCGGTCAGACGTACAGCGCGTTGTTCTCCTTCTGGTTCGAGGATCGTGTTGTCCGTGATGCCGGAGTTAGTCGTGAAGACAATCTTCTTCCCGAAGGGAGGCCAGACGGGGGTGAGGTCGACGAGGAGGTTTCCCTCCGGAGTCGTGTCGGCCTCGAACCACTGCTGGAACGTCTGCGCGGTATCGACCGTGCGTGCCCAGAAGTCGATCTGGTAGTTCATGTCCCACGGCAGTGGCCATTGGACGGTGTAGGCAAGCTCGTTGTCGGCGGAGTTCGAGTTGGCACGGAAGAGGCCGCGGCCCTGGTATCGCACCGGAGAGAAGGTCGACCCAAGTCGTGAGATCGACGCGTACGGATAGGGCATGTTCTTCAGGTGCTCAGCCCGGTCGCCGTACTTCTTCTGCAGCACGTCCTTCAGCTTCGCGAATGCGCGCTCAGGAGTTGCGAAGATGACGTTCAGATCATTCAGGCCGCCAGTCCGCTTGACGAGCGCGACTACCCACTTCCGCACGGCTTGGTCGTACAAATAAATCTGGTTGACGGTCAGATCGACCTCACCATGGACGATGCTCATCGCTTGTGCCCCTTACATGCGCAGCGCGTAAGGCATGCGCCCTTGCACTTGCGGCACTTGCAGATCTTCCTCGTCGATGGGATGTGCCCGAGCGCCGTCTGCACTCCCGCAGGCACGCTCATCGTGGTCGTCGTTTCGAGGAAGAGCCTGCGTGCGAGACTGCGCGTTGATTCCAAGACGGACCTCACTTTCGCGGGACGAAGCTCGCGTCCATGGGCTCGCAGGAGGAGATGATCTCCTTCGCCTTGGCGAGATCCCACCCACAGTCACCGAGATAGGTCATGTAGGCGTTTACGTTGAGGAAGTTGAACTGGCGGATGGACGAGGTCAGGTGCCCCATGAGCATGCTGTTCCTCGCGACCTGCACGTACGCGCGCACCGCAGCCTTGCCGTCGTCGTTCGGGCGCAGCGGCGAGATGATGATCGACCGTCCGCGCAGGCTGAACGGGTTGGGCTGGGGATCACGCTCGAAGTAGTCGCCGATCAGGAGCAGCGACAGGCACTTCGTCGCACGTGCTGCCGACTCGACGACCTCAGGCGGTGAATCCTTGCGCACCTCGGGCAGGTCGACCATGTAGAGGCGCAGCTTCATCGTCGAGAACAGGTTCCACCAGCGATCGACGATGCAGTGGAAGGTGCGCCCGTCTGGCGTCAGCAGGCTCGGCCGATCAGGTGTGCCGGCCTGCACGTCCGCCAGGAAGTTGTTGCAGATGATGTTCACGAGCGAGTCTCCGAGCAGAAATCACTCACGCCGTAGAGGGATGGCTCCCGAGAGGCGTCGTTGGACTTCTGTGATGAATCGTTGCAGCCATGCGGGTCCGCGAATCTCGACGGACTTCTGAGCTGCAACTACCATGGATCGCCAGTGGGGATACGGCGGGATCAGATAGGTCTTGCCACCCACGACGACTTGTCCGCCATACTCAAGCAGGCGGGCGAGGGTCTCGTACTGGTACCCAATCTCACTCATCTGCCGGCCGTCCACTTCGACGGAGAGTCCGGAGGCTGTGCTCGTGTGCGTCACAGTCACGTTGAGCTTGATCAGGTACGCGCGAATCGATTCGAGCAGCTTCTTCGGAGCCTTCTGTTCGAGCAGCCCCTTCTCGCCCTCGAAGAGCCAATCACGTTGACGCTGACTGATGTCCGCACGCACATCGGTCGCGACTTCCTCCACTGCGTGGTGAGCGAAGTCCGCCTTGGCGGCATTGAGAGCCCGAAGGATGTCCTCAGGCGCGCCACCAAGATTCGACTCGAAGGTGACCTTCATGCTCACCTCCCGAAGACGAAGCGGCTGCAGGTGCAGGAGAAGTAGAACGGAATGTTCGTGCCTCCCCAATACCCCGCGTTGGGACGGTGCTGCTCCTTGATCTCGTAGAGGTCGTCATCGAACCTGACGAGCCAGCCGATCATGAACTGCGAGGTCGCAGCCAGTAGGTTCTGATCATCGAGGAGCACGGTGGAGAAGCTGGCGATCACGTCGCGAGGCTCGTTGATCCCCCACCGCATCAGCTTCTGCTGCGAGGGGTTCTGCTCGACCCAGCCGCGCACCTGGAATGGGTGCTCCGTGTCGAAGCGCGGATCGATGGCCTCATTGTTGAGTGAGTCGACGTTCGTGTCCTCGTTCCTGCGTCGGATCAGAGACACGAATGGGTAGTGCCGCTCCCAGGCCTCGCGCTGGAACTGCATCTGCATGCGCAAGTCTGGGAGCTCGATCTGCGAGAGGAGGGCCATTACTCAGCTCCACCGCATGTACAACCCGCGAAACATGAAAGGGAAGGCGAGCTCCTTTCGATAGTCTCGATCCATCCTCCGGAATTCCGGATCACTCATCACTGGGACTATCGGGAGAAGCCACTTCCTATTTGCCCACAACCAATCCACGTGCTCCGTCGTAATCGGAAAAAGTTCTCCGGTAGGAGAAATCCAACCAACACGAGCAATGCCCATGATCAACCTCGCGCCGGAGGTACGACTTCGCCCATCGTGCGGATGTCTTCTTCCGCCGCTGCGAGCTCGGCCTGACCCTGCTGGATCTGCGCTGCGCCGTCCAGCGTCATCGCGCCACTGGGCATCGGCACGGTGCCGGAGAACTTGTTCCGGTTCGTGCCGACCAGAATGCGCGCATTCGCGAGGACGTAGCGGAAGAACCAGTCCTGGTGATGCAGCGGGACCTGCTCCATCGACGCATCGGCGTAGTGCACGTACGTGACCAGCCACTGCGTCGGATCGAGCCAGCCGTCATAGTTCCCGTTCACGAGGTAGAGGATCTTCGTTGAGTTGTCCCAGCGCCAATCGGGATCCGTCCCCGTCACGTAGCGCACGGACTCCAGGTGAGTCCTCCCGAGGACGAACTCATCGAACGGCATCGTGCCGAGGCGGGGGAACTCCCGCCCGAAGTACGGACTGGTGAAGAGTGTGTCTGGCAGCTTGCGTACGAAGGAGACGCGCACGACGCCACGCGAGCCGACGTGCGGCTGTGGGTAGGCGTTCACGCCGGAGATCAGCGTCACGTTGCCGGTCAGCGGCAGCGGGACGTACCGGTTGTACTTGCGCAGCGTCGAGTCGATCAGCTGGTTCAGCTGCTGGTCCGTGAGCTCGACGCTCACCAACGGCGCCCCCATCATCGAGAAGACGTAGTCCTTGATCGACGAGAAGCTGAGCGGAGGAGGCGTCGGGTACTCAAACGTCTCCTCCGCCGGGTACGGATCCAGCGGCACCCCTGCCGACTGCGCGAACCACTTCGCCGTCACGGTTCCGTTGGCGAAGTTCGAAACATCGACGGTGCTGGAGTAGAAGACCCCAGCCGCATCGGTTGCCTGGACGATCGTCGTATTCGCATCCGTGCCGAGCACTCGCGTCACGGTGGCCGAGGATGCCCCCGACTCCCAGACTTCGAGCGTCAGCGTCGTATCGACGGCCACGCCCAAACCCGACGCCTCATCGACGAAGCGATAGTCGAGGGTCAGTGGAAGAGCCAAGAATCACCTCCTGGGCCGCGGGACTGGCTTGTTGCGGATCGTCGGAGTCAGGTCATTCCGGACGACCAGCGACGCGCCGAGGTCCACCGAGGTCATGTCGATGACGTTCACGTCCGCACCGAGGTTCGACGCGACCGCGTTGACCGCCATGAGATCGGCCGAGAGGCCGAGAGTCTGCGCAACGGACACGAAGACCACCGAGGTGATCGTCTGCGTCGTATCCGAGAGGACCGAGATCTCGCTGCTGAGGTTCGAGTACGTCGGGTAGCTGACGATCAGGCTAGAGGCGAGCGGATTGACGACCGCGTCCGCAACCGCCAGATCGGAGGCCAGAGCGACGCCGAACGAATCCACGACGAACATGTTCGCATCGAGCGACGAGATGACGAGGTCATTCGCCACGCTCACCGAGCTCGTCAGATTCTTGAGAACGGTGTCCAGCGAGATGAGTACATCGCTGTCCATCAAAGAAGTCGCAGCGCCGAGTACGAGCAGATCCGCAGACAGATCACTCGTCGCCGCAGCCAGCACCAGCAACGTGGAGCTCAAGCCCAGCGCACGATCGACACCGACACCCATCATCGAGATCAGTGACACCGAGACACCGCCCTGCGCCAGCAGATCGCTGGTGAGGTCGATCGTCAGGTTCTCGCTGGCAAGCACATCTCCGAAGAGTGGGATTGCCGGAGCATCCGTGATCGAGATGTCCGAGCCGAGGTTCGCAGTCGTCTCAATCGACACGTCCGAGGACAGGTCAACCGAGACGGCACCGAGCGCCAGCACGTCCGAGGCGAGCGAGAGCGTCGGACCCAACATGACCAGGGCATCCGACACGAGCAGCGCAAGGCCCGAAGACTGCACCGGCACGTCGCTGTTGACAATGGTGTTCGTGTCGCGCGAGGCGAGCACGTCCGAGCCCAGGTCCGCCGTGACCGCGCCCACGTGCACCGCCATGGTGGACGAGAGCGAGACGATCACGCCATCCTGCGAGATCGGCACATCCGAACTGAGCGGCACGGCCTGACTCAGGAAGAGGACGACCGAGATGTCCGAGGCGAGCCCCAACGACTGGCCCGTGAGCAGGACGCCCACCGAGCTGCCGAGACCCACCGTCTGCTGCGCGAGAGACACGAGGTCCGACGCGAGAGGAACCGTGAACAGGCCAAGCGAGACCACCAAGTCCGACGCGAGATCGATGAAGTACACACTGACAAGAACGTCGGACGCGAGATCCTGAGTCAGAGCTTGAAGGACGCCCACCGTGCTGCCGAGGGACAAGGACGCTGAGGTCTGCACCGGGACCGAGGACGTGAGGTTCGCGACTCCAGATCCATAGACTGATACGTCGGAGAGGAGTGGAACCTTCAGGCCGATTCCAGTTACCACGAGATCAGCTCCTAGAGGCAGTGAGGATCGATCTTGCGTGGCGAGGTCAGACCCCAGGTCAAGATACGCCCCGCTAGGTCCAAGAAGGTTGTTTTGGAGAAGCGGGAGCAGCACGATGGGCAACTCCTACTACGGCTTGAGGGGCTTCAGGGTCGCATGGAAGTCGAAGATGGTGTTCCAGCACTCATTGAATCGCTTCGCCTGCACTTCGGCGCAGCGCAGCCCTTCGTCGACTGGCATCGTGTGCGTCACGGTGAACCCGAAGTTGCAGCTGACTGGGTAGTGATCCAACGCAGTCGCCTTGCGCCAGTCGGCGTTGAGGTAGTAGAGGACATCCCGTGAGATGAACCGGCGATGCGTCGGGTCCTGGAAGGCGCGCGTCGAGGTGCACGCCGGCCAGACGATGAGTGCAGACCCTTCCTTCTTGAGGCAGCGGTACATCTCGTCGAAGAACGTGAAGAGCATGTCGTGGCCGAGGTAGGAAGCTGCGAGCTTCGCGTGCGTACCCATCGCCGTAGCGATCCTCGGCTTGAGCTCAGCCACGCCCTCAGCTGCGTCATCGCCGGAGACCGGCGTCGGCGACAGCATCACCTCAGCGCGAGCGAGGTCGCGCTCTTCGACTTCTCGATTCGGGATGTGCTCGATGAAATGGCTGCAGAAGAACTCGTCGACCGAGTTGTCCGCCCACGGCCACGGGAACTTGAGCACGTCCATTCGGTACGTGACATTCGGTGCATAGAGATCTGCACCCTCGAATCCTTCGCGCGGACTCTGTCCGCAAGCGAGGTCGATCCGGACCACCGACGGCACGACCGCAGTGGGTACAAAGGTCGGCGACTCAGCAGTTTCCATTTCAATACACCGTTCCTGTCTTGGGGTCCAAGTGTCCCACCTTGACGCGACAATCGACTGCAAAGCGCTTCCCGGCCAACTTCGCCGTCTGGCAGAAGTAGAGGTCCTGGGTGAACGCCATGGCTCCCTTGCCTGGGACCACGTCAGCGACTGTCACGAACCAAGGAGCTGGGAGGGACTTGAACAGATCCATGCGCCACAGGGTGCAGCCACAAGCCACACCGTTGACTTCGACGAGATGACCATTCGCAACGGCAGAGCGAACGTCGACCGGAGCAAAGTCGAGCACTCCAGTCTTGGCGTACTGGGCTGGGTTCCCGTACGCCATCGGCATATTCAAGTCACCCTTCGTGAAGTACAGACCCGCGACAGCATCGACCTTGCTGTACTCAATCGATTCCAGCAGGCGGATGTGCGCGTCCGGAGGAGGAGTGTTGTCGTCCTCCAGCGTGAGGATGTACTTGAACGCGCGCAACTCAGGAGTAGCCAGAATGTTCTTGATCGTATTGTCGTACGCCTTGCCGACCTCATCTCCGACCGCGAAGAGGAAGGCCCTCTTCTGGTTCATCGGAGAGATGAGGCTCTGCCACGCACTGACGACCTTGTGGTGGATCGTGCCGAGGGTCGGCACGATGATCACCGTCGATGCGTCCTGATACGTAGATCCAGGCAAGATCTTGACCCGCTCATACCCGAGCGGATTGAGTAGCTCCGCTGCCTCTGTGACAGTCGTCACAAGGTCCTCCATAAGTGGTGACCACCAGGGCCCGCGCGGGATGCTGGTGATACACGAAGAAGATCAGAACGCGGTGACAGATGCGTTGTTTCCTACCATGTACATCCGAGGCACGAAGCCTGCATTGGCGTTGGCCTTGTTGAGCTCGTTGTTCGAGATGCTCACGGGAAGCGCGGCTGTCGTGACTGTGTAGATGCCATAGAACGGCGCGTACCCGACCGACGTGGCTGCCTGAGACACACCGAACGTGCCAGACGCCTGGGCCGATAGATACTTGAATTGCCCGATCGCGCTTGCAGTCTGCCCGACCGTTCCACCCGCACTCGACCAGAGCCACGCGATGTAATATCGACTACCCTGGACGAAGACAGGCTCGGAGCTCCACTGCGATGAGTGGACCGTGAAGAACTTCGCCCCGAATTCCAGGCTGGAGTTGTTCGCGCCCGCGCCCGTACTCCATGCCGTAGAGAACGAGTTGATGAGGCTGAGCGAGGAGGCGTTACGCGTGTAGATCCCGATGAGGTACTTCGAGGTATGCGCGACCGACATGGTGGCCGTCGACCCCGAGATCGAGAACATGATCATGTTCGTCGATACACTCAGGTTGAACGGGAACAGATCGTCATGCATCGGCGCAACGAAGAGGGACCGATGCGAGCCGGTGTATTGGAAGCCAGTCAGCTGAGTCGCAGCATTCCCGCCGGCATACGCATTGTCCCAGACATCCCCCGTCAGGTTTCCCTGAGATGCGGTCACCGTCGATCCGGCCATCCCGAACGAGAAGTTGTTCGAGTTAGAGAAGACGATCGTACCGTTCGAGGCTGATGCCCCGGCCCCGCTGATTGCAACGACAGGAGCATCAACCTGGAGGGCACTGCCGCTATACCCAACGGTGACCGCGTTCTTTCCACTCACCGACAACACGCTGGCATTGAGTACCGTCGAGGAGTTCTGGGCGGTGTTTCCCAATGCGTAGAGCGAGATGTCCTGGTTGCTCGCGGAGAAGCTCGCCGTGACACGGCTCGACCCCGACATCCCGAACGTGAAGTTGTTCGAGTTCGAGAAGACGAGTGTTCCGGTACTCACACTCTGCGTCCCGACGGAGAGACCGAATGGGGTCTCTGATGCCGAGGCTGTGATCGTCCTAGAACCAACGAACCCGAAGGTCATATTGTTCGAGTTCGAAAAGACGACAGTGCCAGTTGATACCGATTGCCCCCCAGCTGAGACACCGAACGGGGTCTCCGGCAACGTGGAGATGGAGGCGGTGAGTACTGACCCGTTTGAGACGCCGAAGCTGACAGAGTTAGAGTCACTCCACAGCCAGTTATCCTGGGACATCGACATGCAGATGATCCCTTAGAAAGAGCTCGCCCCGGTGTTGTTCACCATGACGACGTGCGGAGTGAACAAGGCGCTCGCCAGCTGCTTGTTGATCTCGCTATTCGCGATCGCAGCAGGGAAACCAGCAGTGGTCGTGCTGTACATTCCGTAGAATGGAGCCATTCCTTGGTGCGATGCGCTGTCCGATTGCCCGACTCCAATCGTGCCCATGCGAGACCCAGTCGAGTACGCATAGTGCCCGAACACTCCGATGTTCGTGTTCGAGTTAGAGGACGACGACCAGATGAGAGCTCCGTGATAGCGACTGCCCATTGAGAAGACAGGAGAGCTGCTCCACTGAGAGCTGTGGAACGAGAGGAAGCGTTGGCCTGCGAACAGCGAGGAGTTGTTCGTCGCTGGAGACGCAAATCCATACGACACTGAGGCGGAGTTCAGCAGACTAAGGCTGTCTGCTGTGCTGGTGTACACAGCGAAGAAGAAGCTCGACGAGAACTGCCGAGACAGCACCTGCGTGTTCGCCGTGATCGACATGTTCAGGAACATCGTGTTCGCGGTCATGTCGAACGGGAAGGCGAAGTCATGTCCATCCAGCGGGAAGAGGCGCATCGAGCCAGCATCATCCGTGAGCTGATGCGTCGCGAAAGGAGAGGTCTGCCCCCCGGCTACGGCGTTGTCCCACATGTCTCCAGTGAGACGGGACATGGATGCCGTGATCCGAGAGGACCCCGACATACCGAAGCTGACACCGTTGGCGTTCGAGAAGATGAGAGTACCTGTCGATACTGACTGAGTACCCGCGGAGATCCCGAACGGAGTCTCCGAGGCCGATCCTGTGATCGTCGACCCACTCAATCCGAACGACAGGTTGTTGCTGTTCGACAGCACGAACGCTGACAGGTTGTTGGAGGTCGTACCGGCAGACAGATTGACCGCGGTCAGGCTGGTGGCGACAGTGGCAGTTGCCGTGATCGTGGAGCCGTTGAGGCCAAACGACACGTTGTTGCTGTTCGAGAGGACGAATGCCGACAGATTGTTCGAGGTGGTACCCGCCGACAGATTGACCGCAGTCAGACTCGTGGCAACCGAAGCCGTCAGAGTCGAGGCGTCGAGACCGAAGCTGACTCCATTCCCATTCGCGAACGTCACCGCTGACAGGTTGTTGGAGGTCGTACCTGCTGAGAAGTTGACGTTCGTAAGGCTGGTAGCAACAGTCGCCGTCGCTGTGATCGTGGACCCGTTGAGGCCGAAGCTGACGTTGTTCGAGTTGCTGAGTACAAACGCAGACAGATTGTTCGAGGTGGTTCCTGCGGACAGCAGGATGTTCGTCAAACTGGTCGCGATGGATGCCGTAATCGTCGAGGCGTCGAGACCGAAGCTGACTCCATTCCCATTCGCGAACGTCACCGCTGACAGGTTGTTGGAGGTCGTACCTGCTGAGAGATTGACATGGACCGAGGCCGTGATCCGGCTCGATCCAGACATCCCGAAGGTGACGTTGTTCGAGTTCGAGAGCACGAGCGTTCCCGTGCTCACCGACTGAGTACCCGCCGAGATCCCGAACGGAGTCTCAGCCGCATAGGACGCCGAGGCGGTCAGCGTCGAACCGTTGAGCCCGAAGCTCACGTTGTTCGAGTTCGAGAACGTCAGTGCCGAGAGGTTGTTCGACGTGGTGCCGGCCGACAGATTGATCTGCGCCGACGCCGTGATCACCGAGGCGCTGAGCCCGAAGCTGACGTTGTTCGAATTCGACAGCGTGAACCTGGACAGCCCCGCATCCGTCGTACCCGCAGCGATCGAGATGCGAGCCGACCCGGTGATCGTCGAACCGTTGAGCCCGAAGCTCACGTTGTTCGAGTTCGAGAGGACGAACTGTGAGAGGTTGTTGGAGGTGGTTCCTGCGGACAGCAGGATGTTCGTAAGGCTGGTAGCAACCGTGACCGACGCCGTCACCGTCGACCCGTTGAGGCCGAAGCTGACGTTGTTGCTGTTCGAGAGAACAACGGCCGTCAGGTTGTTCGAGGTCGTGCCTGCCGAGACGTTGACGCTTGCCGCTCCTGCGGGCGCCACCGACGCCGTGAGCGTCGAGCCGCTGAGTCCGAAGCTGACGCCATTGCCGTCCGCGAACGTAAGCGCCGAGAGGTTGTTCGACAGCGTGCCGGCGGACACCTTGATGTTCGTAAGGCTGGTAGCAACCGTGGCCGAGGCCGTGATCGTCGAGCCAGACATCCCGAACGACACGTTGTTCGAGTTGCTCCAGATAGCCGTGCCGGTGTTGACCGAGCTTCCGTTCGCGGAGATCGCGACGCCTGACGCACCACCACCCACCGCGTTGAAGGACGCCGTGATCGTGTTGCCGGCCATACCGAACGTGACGCTGTTCGCGTTGGCGAAGACGACCGTTCCGGTACTCACCATGCGAGTACCGGCCGAGATGCCGTTCAGGTTGCCGGTCGCCGTGGCGCCGCTGGGGATGCTGGCGGTGAGTGTGGATCCGCTGATCCCAAACGACACATTGTTGCTGTTCGAGATGACCAGCTGCGGACCCAGTGCGTTCGTCGTTCCTGCCGAGACGGAACCGATGGCGATGGAGGAGTACGGCATTAGGTGGTGAACTCCGTCATCACAGCCGCACCCGTCGCCGAGGCCCACGTCGCGTACACATCACCCGTGTAGTGGAACGGGAGTTCGTAGGGGCCCGTGTTCGGGAGCATCTTGAGTGTGAAGAGGGACGTGCTCGCAGACGCGGCGCAGGCCACGTAGGCGATGGCATCGGAGTCGTTGAAGATGGAGGCTCCGAGCCGGTTCGCGTTCGATGCGAGGATCAGGGTCGAGGCGGCCGCCGCATTCACGCGGGTGATCGTTCCGGTTCCGGAGGGGCGTGCCTTCGTCGGCAGCGGACTCGTATCCGACACGTCCGTCGCCGAACCATCCGCGCCATACTCCATCTTCACGCGCTGGTGCTTGACGCCGCCGATGTCATCAGCAGCGAAGGTATCACCTCCACCAATCGTGGTTCCATTGACGGTTGAGTTGTCAGACACAGAGGACCTCCCAGGTCGTCACCCAGGAGCGCTACTCCGCGGCGATGACGAGATGGCTGTTGTTTTCCCACCAGCGATTGAACGCGTACTTGAAGCCCTCCGGCTGTGGTCCCTCGAACTGTTGTTCGAATTGGAACAGTCGCGTCTTGCTCTCTGACGTACCCACCAGATCCTTCAGGAGGAGTTGCCGGAGGGGGCTGCAGTAGTACCAGCTCTGCTCAGTGAGTTGGCCATCTCGGAATCGGTCGTAACCAAGGATGTACCCACCGATGATGTCCGGCGCGCCCATCTTCTTGATCACGTTCCGCCAGATGCGGAAGACCGTCTCGGGTGGTACGTCCAGGTGGAAGGACCTCTGTCCGGGAACCACGGAAACCCACTCAATGCGGCGGGCGGGACGCAAGAAGTCGATCTTCTGCTCCACGCCCGCCGCATCAAGCTGATTGAGTACAAAGCCATCCGCATAGTAGATGCGGTACACGAACCGGAACTTCGACTGGATGATGTATCGAGCCTGGGCCTCGGTTGCCTGCTGGGTCTGCCCCAACTGAGCAGCCACATCCGAGGTTGCACGAGCAGTAGGCGCCGGAACTACAACGTCTGCGTCGATCGGCTCCATAGCACCCTCCTTCGAATGAAGAACCGGAGACCTAGGAAGCGGCCCTGATGGGCAAGGGCCTAGATCTCGTTGTATTGGAGCTGGAAATTCGTGCTCGGGCTCGTCAGAACGCCAGCGGACACCGCGGAGGTGATCTGCGTGCCGAGCAGCAGGTTGTCACCAGGAGCGCCCGTTCCGGTCGGCGTGCCGAAGTTCGACCACGCGTAGGCCGTGTTGGCCGTGAGCGCAGTGTAGGTCGCCCACACACCAGCATCGATCTGCACGGGGGTCGCGTAGCTGCCGAGCGCGCGCCACTTGTACGACATGTTCACGCCCGTAGGGAACGTGCCATTGACGTAGAGAGCGCCGTTGCTCAGCTGGTTCGACGGGGCCACCGTGACATCGACGCGCAACACCTTCTCGAACGAGTAGTCGAAGGAGCCACCGCTCGGCTTGACGAGCGGGTTGTTGAGGTCGATGGTGTTGTTGTTCGCCTTCTTGAAGCGGACCTGGGTGACCGTGCTCCAAGACGGGGTGGTAGCTTGCGTCGAGATTTCCCAGACGACAGTTGCCGCCATGAATCAGGACTCCTTGGCCGGTGCAGCCTCCTTGAGCTTGAGCTGCACCACAGTGAAGTTCGGTCCGAACTCGGGGACGTAGTTCGCATGGTCCGAGGACGGCACACCCGCTGCACCGAGGATGGACGACTTCATGTCCTCAAGTGCCTGGAATGCCATCGTCGTGCGCGTCTGCACGACAACCTGCTGATCCGAGAGAGATCGGATCTCAGAATCGAGAGCCCGGCCCTTCCGTTGCATCTCGATCTGAAGAGTGGCGAGGTCCTCCTTGAGAACCTGCACCCGTTCGAGTACACGCTTGTTCTCGCGGTCGAGATAGTGAGCCTCGATCGCGACGCGTTCGATCCGCGCCTTGTCTGCGCCCTCCAGCCGCACCGCCTTTGGAGGCAGAGGAGCCGTTGGCAGAACACGCACGGTGGCATCAATGGTCTCCATGGTCAGGAGGCCCATGCCTTGAGCTGCGCGACGACATCCTCGATCGTCGCTTCCTTCTTGACCGGGACACCGAGGAACTTGGCGATCTTCTTCAGCTTCTTCGCGTCCTGGTAGTCGCCGATGATCTGCTCATCAGACGCCTTGCCGAAGTACGTCCGCCACGACTCCTCCGTGCGGCCCTCGTAGATCTCCAGCGCACCGCGCGAAGTCTCGGCGATCTTCTCCTCAGCCCGATCCGCTGGCAGGCGGAGCAGTCCGAGAGGATCGAGCACCTTGTTGCGTGGCGCCTCGAAGCCCTCACCTGCGAAGATGATCGAGCGGTTGCTCGTTCCATACGGAGGCTGGGCACACTGAGCGAAGCAGCGTCCGATCACGTAGTGCCCAGGCGGGACCGTCACCGACCCCTTCGGGTGCGGGACGTTGCATGGGTACTTCCGTGGGTTGAACCAGAGAGGCTGCTTCGTCGTGGAACGGACCTTTTCCGTGGACATGGACAACGTGCTCCATTCCCAAGTGCATGAGCCACGCGGGCATTAGCACTCGGTAAGAAAAGGCCCGGGTGGATGGGGCGAACTCCTCGCCACCCACCCGGGCCGGATGATCTCACTCAGACCAAACCTCGACGTGCTACTCAGACTTGAGCCGCAGAACGTCGAGGACGGACTCTTTCCGCATGCGCTCTATCTTTGACCCAGTAACCAGCAGGATCTTGATGCCGCGCTCACGAATGCGGTGCAAGATGGGTACCAGTCTAGACCTGCCGATCTTCCACGTGTACCACGACTTCACCTCCAAGTACCGATCGTACTCAGGGAGATAGAAGTCTGGTGTGTAGTTCCACGAACGGCTGCCAACCCTGCCGCGGAACGTCTTCGACTCGTACGTGAACTTGATCCTGGCCTTTCGCAGCTGCCGCGCAAGAGCCACCTCGTACGCCGAGCGCATCTGGATGCCGAGGAATCGGCACTTCGAGGCGACCGCGGGACGAAGCAGACTGGTCGTGTGATACGTACCAGCACAAGCGTGCGAGCAGAACCTCGCCCCGCTGTGACTACCACGGCGCTTCTTGCAGCTAAGGCAGAGTGGCTTATGGGTACGCCACTTCTTTTTGTCTCCGCGATCCCACTGCCATCTCGTCGCGCACGTGAGAGAGCAGAACTTGAGCTTGTGCGAAGTGTCGTAGCGCAGTTTGGCGCGGCAGCGGATGCAACGCTTCACTGGAACTGCCTCACGCGCAGCACGACGCCAGTTAAGCGCCGCGCAGCTACGTCCACAGAATTCCTTGCGGTACTTCGCCTTCCACGCGCGGCCGCACTCTCGACAGAGACCACGCACAAACGGACCAGCGCGCTTCGGGTTGGCGATCTTCCAAGAGCGAGCACAGGAATGCCCGCAGAAGAAGTTGGCGCTGGCGCGGATCGGCTTGGACTTACAGAACAAGCACCTGAGCACGATGACCCTCCCGCGACCACCACCAGGGTAGGCAGCAGCCACGGGAGGTCAAGATGTGTGCGGAAAGAGACCTGACAGATCGTCACACGTTCAGGATCTGCCCCGTCGCGAACATGTTCGAGTTCGTGCTCTTCACACCGAACTGCGTCATGGCACCCTTGCGGCCCATGAAGTCGTCGAGGTAGATCGTCTGCGTGGTGACCAGCGGAATGTACGGCGCGTACACATACCCGCTGTCGAGGAAGCTCTCACCGCGGTAGCCGGTCAGCCACCGATCGGACGGGAAGAACGGATCCTCGATGATGACCCAGCGGTTCTGCAGCATGCCGATCTTGCGCGCGCCCGTTGCCGAGCTCGCACGGAGACCGTCCGCATCCGCCTTGAACATCGGCAGCGATTCGATGACGTTGCAGATGTCCGTGCCGCAGAGCACCCAGTTCGTCTTGGCGCGCTTCGTCGCGCGGTAGACCTGCGTCGAGTTCTGGATGAGTGCGTCGATCAGAGTGAGCTTGTGCTCCGCGTACGGAACACCAGCCGGAGCAGCCTTGTCCCACTGGACGGAGCCCGCGTTGGCGAACGCGTAGATGTCGTTTACGATGCGACGGTCGATCGAGGCCTTGATGACCTCGGCGAGCACGCCGACCAGCTCCGACTCCGCGTTGATGCCGTGGAGCTTCTCCAGGTTCTGCGCCGCTTCCATCGACCACCGAGCACGGAGCTTGCGAACCTCCGCCTGGATCGTCGCAGCCGTGAGCTGCAGGTCGATCGCGGGAACGTCATCGTTGGCCTCCGTGTCGTAGTCGTACGACACCGTGAGACCGTTGGCCGAGATCGTCTTGCCGGACGCAGGCGTGAACGTGAAGATGCCCGTGCCATAGACGACCGTACCCGTCGCGACGTAGGTCGTCGCCGACAGGATCAGGGTGCCGTTGCCATCATCGTAGAACGTCGTGGAACCCGGCGTCTCTTCGAGAATGGTGCCCGAGATCGAACCAGGACGCAGCGGCGTGTGCGCGACCCCGATCGCCTTCGCGACGTTGATCGTGCCGATGGTGCTGGTTGGGTTCTCAGACGGAACGGTGCCCGAGGGGTAGAACTCGTCGTTGATCGGACCGGTGCGCGCATCGAAGTACGCGGTGCCGGTCGCAGTCGAACCCTTCGTCGTGCCGACGAGGTAGTCGAGGTAGAACACCATCGACGACGGACCCTGCATCGGCTGAACCGAGCAGATCTCGTTGGCCACGCTTGTTGTTAACGTCTCGGCTCTTTATCCGAGACTGCTGCAGGTTTCCCTGCAGAACAGACTATATCATCACTACGTGTACGTAGTGTCTGGAGCTCGTGCCAGTTTCACCTGAGTGCTGATCGAATTCTTCGAATCACGGATTGGATGTCACTTGTCACTTGCTCATTTGAGATGCGCAATACTCGCCAACCTAACTTCCGCTGGATGTTCTCCGGGGTACAGCCCTCTCTGGCTGCGATTTGTGCCGTAGTCATCCCGAGCACGTTGTACAAGTGACTGTACTTCTTGCCATCGACCGCACGATCCCGCCGCAACCGCGCAGCGAACGCTCGCTGGTGGCCTCGACGAATAGCGGTCTTCCAATCCACAGGTTACTCCTGGTAGTCGTTGAACCTTCACCCGGTCGCCCGGGAGCTTGGATGCTGATTTCCCATTGTACCATCTCCACGCTTTTCAACCAGTCGCGCTCGCCGTTACCAGCCACGCTGTTGGGGTGGAGCTTTAGGGGGTTCCAGCAGTTCACCAGATTTTACGAATCCCGTTTTGTGTACAAGATTCGGGTACACCGCCCGGATGATCGGGAACATGGACAGACATCCGGTCTGTGTACCTAGTTCGCCTTCCCGATTACGAAGCGAACTTGTCGAAGCCACCAATGTTGAGGATCTTGGTGGTTTCCTGCAGCGACTTATCCCGGAAGGTCACCTGCGGACGAACGGTCCGGAGGTGGTCTTCCTGGTTCTGCAGGAGCAAGCCCATGTAGGACTTGTCGACGCCGTCGAGTCCTTCGGTCAGCTCTGGCCAGTTGTCGGCCAGTCGCTCACCGATGCTCATCAGCTGATCCCGGCCGCGCTTGACCTTCTCTTCGGTCAGTACAGCAGCGCCCATATGTCATGACTCCAGTGTGTAGTTGCGGCTTACTTCATGCCGCGACGAGCGAGAGTGCGACGCAGCCCTTCCATGAGGGGCGTCGAGCGGCGAACAGGAGCCTCGGAGGGCGAACCCTCCGTGATGTCCTTGGCCGCATCGGAGACTGGACCGGCCCCACCCGTGGCTGGGAGGTCCGACTCGAAGGCAGGCTCACCTTCAGCAGGCGCCTTGTCCTTCGATTCCGTCGTGAGCTTCGCGACAGCCGAAGCTGCCGTCTCAGACACGAGGCGTCCCTGCTTGCACTTCGGGCAGGGGGCCATCTTCTTCGCAGACTCCGTCTTCTGGCCACACTTGGAGCAGACCAGGGCTGGAGTAGTGGACTTCCCGGGAGTGGTTGGCTTCGCCGCATCCGCCGAGGCGGGCGCAGTCTCGGCCTTCTTCTCATCGTCGCCGGTGAGTGCCTGATTGATCAGGTCGATCTGACTCGTCAGCTCGACCATGCTCTTGGCCTCCTTCAGCTTCGACTCGAAACGCTTGAGCTTGGGGTTGGCCGCGAAGGCCTCGCCAAGCCGACGCAGCAGCTTCGCCTTGTCGTTCTGGACGATGATCTGTTCGAGGACCGTTGCCTCCCGGCGCCGAGCCTCCTGAACGGATTCGCACTTCGTCTGCAGGTCGGCAATCGCCTCTGCTGCGACCTTGCTCTCGTTCACGAGAGCCTCGCACATTGCACGAGCCGCGTTGTAGGTCACCGCCGGAACCGAATCCGGGGCGGCCATGTGCTGCTCGGCCATCTCACGCCAGAAGTTCTCACGCCGCGCAGCTTCGGCAAGAAGCCCCACGATGTCAGAACTGCCGGACATGTTGATCTTGTTGTCGACGACGGATGGAGAACCCGTCGTCCCAGTCGTCACCGTCGTCGCCATCGCGACGCGCTGGTCGAAGGTCTTCGACGACTCCTGGTACTTCTTCAGGCGCGCTTCGAGGACTGCGCCACGCGCACGCTGGACGACATCGAGGGCAGTCAGTGCCACCTCCTTGAGGTCCGGCTGCTGATTCGCCAGAGTCTGGATGTTGGCTTCTGCAGCCACCAGATCGCTGGCGTTCTTGTCGAGGGTCGGAAGGTCGGCCTTCTGAAGGTTCTCCAAGATCTCGTGCGCAGCGACCTGCAGCTTCAAGATCTCGTTCTTCTTGTCTGCCATCGAAGACTCCGTGCGATACGGGCCGGGGATGCATTGCTTCAGAGACTCGGCGAGTCCTGGGTATGCACCGGGCGCGCTCGGGGAATTGACGAAATCGAACGTCTCCCAGCGGTACGTATCCGCCTCGACGATCTCGACGCCGTCTCGGTAGACGGAGGAGCCGCGACCACGAGACGAAATGCCCACCGGGATCTTCTTGCGGAAGAGTTCCTGCAAGACCTTCCCCGATGGCGTATCGAGCAACTCAGCCTCGCCAACCACCTCATCACCATTCATCTTGAGTCCGGTGATGACATGGCTGACGCGCATCAGGTGAGTATTTCCGTCGGCTGGATGCTCACACTCACCCTTGACCATTCGTGCGGCAATGGACTGCTGCACGTCCGGATCGTTGACGACCTTCTCCCACAACATGCGTGGGTACTTGCGCTTGTTCCCGTTGACCACTTCGCAGATCTGGAAGCGGCCGCGGATGCGCATCACTCCGTCAGAGTCCTGAACCACCTCGAAGAGGATGGGATCCATTCGCTCGATGAGCAGCTTCAGCTGAGCGGTCGCCGTCATGGCTTGCCATCCTTCTGCTTGTCCTTGCCTTCGCGTCGGCAATGGCTGCAGTACCCAGGAGCGGAGGTCAGGAGCTTCTTTCGCTTGCACCCCAGACACCAGTTGTCTGGCTGGGTCCGCTTCGCCTCCGATCGCGTATCGGTCGCTTGCGAGTTAGCGGCGGCAGCTTCACGTGGACTCGTTGCGCTCCGCTGTGGCTGTGCCGCTTGCGGTTGCTGCGGTGCGGTCGAGCGCGAGAACTGAGCTCCGCAGTTGCGGCAGCGATAGTGACGACGGGTACCCAAATCACCGAGCTTGCCGAGCTGGCCGCCGCACGCAGAGCAGCTGCGGCCCGCATCCTCGTCGTCGAGGTCATCAGTCGACTCGGACTTCTTGCCCACGACGAACTTCATCTTCATCCCGGCCTTCGCCATCGCGCCGAGAGCCTTGCCCTGGAAGTCAGCCTGACACGATGGGCAGAGGTGACGACCTGCATCGTCGGGCCAGTCCGTATCCTTGCCGCACTTGCTGCACGGCTTCTTGGTGGACTCGCCCTTCCACTCCTCGCCTTCATGATCTGCAGCGAGGCGACGACGATCCTTCAAGCGGGAGGCAGGGCGACGATCATGAATTTCGGTGCCGCAGTCTTGGCACTTCCATCCAGGTGACGCAGGAGCACGTGCGCCCTTTGGCAGGTACTTACCAGTACCACGAATTGCAGAGCGTGCTGGATGATGACGCCCGAGATCTGGCTCGTACTGCATCATCGACTTGCAGCCGCTGCCAGACGGGCACTTCGGATTGATGGCCTCGGACTTCACACGAGGGAAGTTCGCAGGGAAGCGCTTCTTCGCCTTCGGCTTTTCCTCGCCGCGATTCGGCGTGTCCGTCGGCAGACTCTTCTCGCAGTCGGTGCAAGCAGTCCCGAACGGCTTGAAGCGCGGATTGAAGATCTGGAACTGGACGCCCGCTCCGCTCTTGCCGCAGTACTTGCAGGAAGGAAAGGCCTCGTTCTTCGGTGGCCCTGCGTTCATCTTCTTGCACTTGGGGCAGTACTGACCGGAGAACTTGCCCGACTGGCGCGTGCCGTCGTCGTGCTTGTAGTCCTTCGACTGCATCTTCGTGCCGCACGCCTTGCAGCGGTTGGCATTGTAGGCTGCATATCGAGGACTGAACGGCACGGACTCAGCCTTGTGACCACACTTGCCACACGTACCGCTCGTTGGCTCCCACGCATTGCGCGAGGACCCACCCGACTCATTTCCACACTTCGGGCACGAACGGCTCGTGGACTTCGGCTTCTTGCTCTTGACGTAGTCCGCGTAGGTCTTCGACCTCCAGACTGGATGCGTCTTGTCCTGGAACTTCTCAGCGACCGTCGTGGCCTCGGACTTCTTCTTGTCCGAGTTCTTCCACTCATCACTGTCGGTGTCTGGATCGATGTCGCCGCACGTGACGCACCGCCAGCCCGGCTGCTTGCCGTGCGTGAAGTGCTTCAGGTCGGCCTGATACTTCATCGGCCCTTCGCAGGTCCCCGATGAGCACTCCTTGTCTGGCTTGGAGGCTCCTTCGCGAAAGGGCCGCCGGTCTTCGCCGTGACCTCCTTCCGTCTTCGAGTCGTTCTTCGGAATGTCCGAGCCGTAGTACTGCATGTACATCTGCAGCTGCTCAGCGTGACTCGGGAGGATGTTGAGAGCCGAGGCGACCGCGTCGATCGTCTTGCCCGACTGAAACATCGCGACCGCTTCGAAGCACTGGTCGACGCTGAGGCCGGTGAGCCCGATCAGATTTCCGAGCAGAACCGGCTGAACCATCGGAGCATCAGCCATCGTGGATTCCTTCTTGAGTGCCTTGTTCGGCACCTTGGTGTTGGGCTTCTTGGGCGTCTCCTCGTCTTCCGCCGCTCGTTGCATGAGCTGCTTCAGTGCCGAGGTATTCGCCGTCCGAGAAGAATCCGCCGCGGGTGGAGTGACCTGACCCGGTCGCGCCCCGGGCTGCATTCCTGGCTGCACGGCCTGCTGCGGATCAGGCTTGTGCAGGATGGAGCTCCGTGGCATGCCACCCTTACGCACGAGCATGGGTCCACCTGGAGTCGATCCAGGCTGCTGCGGCAGCGTCGGAGCTGTCGCCTCACCACGCTGACGCGCAAGGAAGGCCTCACGGTTCTTCGCCTGCAGAGCCTTGAGGTTCTGCAGGTAACGCTGGACCCGATCAGTCGCCTTCGCTGGCCAACCACCCGCGACAGCATTGCCGCGAACGGTTCGGAGCGGATTCGTCTTCGGATCCCCAGGACGCATGTGGAACGCGTTGAAATACTGCGAGTCGGGCCAGTTGCCGCGGTAGCCCTTGCGCTGACGGATGTACTGCTGCAGATATCGCAGAGCGGCGCCACGATTCCGAGTCTTCGCGAGGTCGAGGAACTTGGTGTACGCGTAGGGGTCTACCGGAAACCAGTAGTCCTTCGGGTGCTTCGTCCCAAGACGCAGCGTCAGCTCACCCGTTCGGGTGGGCCGTGCTTGAGAGACCGTCAGCTTGTTCAGCTGCAACCAGTTCGGGCGGTCCCCTAGCTTTTCGAAGAGCGGAAGGTTGTCCTCCTGTGCGATGAGCTCAGCGAGTACTTCCTCCGTCAGCAGCTCAGGGGAGCCGCCCGAATTCATCAGACCGCCACGCGCGTCGGACCCGACAGACGCGCCGAGACCACGACCGCACCCGCATCCGAGGTCACCGCACGCGCACGGATGCGCGCGTAGGACTCGTGACCGAACACGAACAGCGCTTCCCACTGGAAGTCGTCCGCGCTCGCATCGAGCGTCTGGTCATACTCGTGGTCGACGTAATAGGTCGTGCCGCCGTCCGGAGAGAACTCCGTGAACAGTGTGGTCACGTTCGAGCCGGCCAGGGTGAAGTCGTTCTTGAAGGTGACACCCACCGTGCGGTGAACCTTCGGGCTGCCAGTCGTCTGATTCGAGAGGTCGATCGTCGAGCTCGCGAGACCACCGCCCGGAGGCGAGGAGGCATTCGAGAGGGTCGAGGCGATCGACGCGACGCTCAGTACCGTCTGGAATGCACCCAGAGCTGGATTCGTTGCCATCGTTGGAAGCTCCTCAGCTCACCAGAGCCGGCTTGTTGACGCGGTTGAACTGCGCCTTGGTCACGACCGTGCCGGCAGTGTCCGTGCCCGATCCGGTGACCGACACGCGGAAGAGACGATCGAAGCGCCCGCAGCGGACCACGTTGCGCCAGTTGTCGCTCGTGGTCAGCGTGCTGCGCGTGTGCAGCGGGATCTCTCGGTAGGTCGTACCACCATCGTCGCTCACCTCGACCTTGAAGGTCGTGATGTTTGCCGTGGTGTGGACGTGGCTCGTGTAGAGCGCGAGGTACTCTGCACCGTAGCTGTGGAGCACGGTCGAGGTCTGCGCCGAACCAGTCAGGGTGATGTTGAGAATCGTGCTGAGCCTGCCCAGGCCCTCATTGGCCATTGCCGTTGCTCCTTGGGTTCACGTAGTAGGACGGGCGATTGAAGCCGAACTGCTGATCAAACGGGCTGACGACGATCGACGGATCGAATGGCAGCCTCTGACCCACGACGCAATCCATGATTGAATCGATCTCGTAGGTCGTCTCGGTCATGATGTCTTGATCGGCTGGGACCGAGAACGCCTGCGTGGTCAGATCACAATCAACGATGCGAACATTGTGTACAGCATCGAGCACCCTGTGCGCGTCGCGGAAGCCAGCATCGGCCATCCACTTCGCAGCTTCGAGGAAGCTCATCTGATACGAACCGTCGAGCAGATGCAGTTCGACTTCCGTCGCGCCGACCGCCCTACGAATCTGGAAGTGGTCGAATCCCTTCGTGGGTGGACGGATGCGGTAGTCCATCAGGACTCCTCGTCTTCGGGCTCCTCGATGTCGACCTCGGCAGGTCCAGCGGAGACCGAGCCGTCGTCTTCGTCAGGAGGGAAGCCTTCATCGCCGTCCGGCTCGGGCTCAGGCTCGCCCTCGTCACCGAACTCGTCCTCCATGCCGCCCGGCTCAGGACCGAAGCCCTGATCCATGTCAGCGACGGGAGAGGCGACGGAGACGACGGTCTCCTTGCTTGCGAGGCCCTGAGCGCCCTGAACGTCGAGCACCCAGCCCGAGCCGTCATCCGTCTTGCGGATCGCAACGGCCGCCATTGGCTGACCATCAGGACCGGTGACCGTGACCTTGTCGTTCGGCTGGATCACCATGTACATGGAGGACTGGTTCTGCGCGCCGATGTCCGGCCCGTCGCCGAACAGGTCTTCCATGATCTTCTTCGGATTGCCGCCACCAGCAGCGAGACGCAGGGCAACTCGGGCCCTGTAGGCCGCGCTCCCTGGCTCCGGTGGGCCAGACTCAGTCTTCATGTCTTCTCCCATTGCGGACGCCGCTGGTGGCATCTGCGACTTGCTGTCGTGGTACCCGTAGTAACACGACTTGCCGCAGAACTTGCCCGGCATCCACTGGATGCCCTTGCCGGGATAGTCATGCCCGTACTCGTAGACACGTCCCTCGTATCCGCAGCGCGAGCACTGCGACTGATGCGCGTACGGCTTGCGCATCACGGTGTACTCAGGAGGAGCCTCAGGAGCTGATGCTGCCGGCGGTGGTGCCTTGAGGCGTGCTTCGGTCTTCTTCATCGGACGATACGTGTACTTCTTCGTATGCGTCTTGTGGTACATGGAGTACTGATCATCGTCCATGACCTCGTAGCTCTCGCCTCGGTCGTCCTTGCGATAGACGACGTGGTAGGGCTTGTTCTCGTCACTGGCGAACTTCTGTGCCGACTTGCGCAGCTGACGGACGCGGTAGTTGCTGATTGCCTCTTCCTGCGTGTCGTCAGGAAGCGTCGGCTCTTCGGCGGGAGGAGCATCCGGTGCGACAGGGGCCCGGATGCCCAGCGAGTCGCGCAGATCCGCTTCGATCTCGTCCCACGTGTCGCCGGAGTGAGTGAGTAGCTCGACATCCTCGGCCTGCGGGCCGTAGCCCTCTGACCGAGCGTCGTCGATCATGCGACCGGCGATCTCTTCGAGCTGCACCGCCTTGGCCATCTGACCCGAGCGGCGCATCTGCATCGCCTGCGTGATCTTGTCGTGCAGAGCCTTGAGTACATCCATCAGGCGCTCCGATCGATCATCCACAGGAGGAGCCGCAGCTTCTGGCTCCTCGGGCGGTGGGAGGTCTGGGTGAAGCTCGTAGTCGTCTTCCTCGGGCGGAGGCGGAAGGTCGCCCTGGCCAGGGAAGCCGTCAGTATCCACGGGCTCTTCGTCTTCCGGAGGCTCCTCGTCGGGAGGTTCCCCCTCAGTGGGATCTTCCTCTTCAGGCTGCTTGGGCTTGTCCTCCTCCCCGATGGGAGGATGAGGCACGTCCGGATCAGAAGGTCCCTGCTTGCCGCCCAACGACTCGAAGGCCTGCTGGCCAGCGGCGTCGGTGGGGAAGACTTCGACCGTCACGAACCCGGAGTGGTCCTCGGACACGATCACGGACTTCGCAGTCTCGTACCCGTGCCCCGCCTGCTGGAGGTGCTGCTGCTCCTCTGGCGTCAGATGGAGCAGGTAGTGGTTCGATCCATCCGTCTCCTTCTCGGAGTCGGCGCCGTTCATCGTCAGCTCGTGCAAGTACTCCTGCACGCTGTCCGAGAACTTCCCAGGACCGAGCTTTTGAAATTGCATCGGACCCTCATCAAGCGTCCTTGATCTTGATCGTGTCGCCGGCATGCACACCGGACTCCGCCCACGTCTTGCCGAGGTCTGCCACGTCGTTGTACGTCGACCCATTGCGGGTGTCGTTGATCGTGAGCTTGTACTTCGGCTTGTTGGTGGTCGAGAGCACGAACGGTGGGTAGATGCCGACACGCGAGAGGAGGTCCGGCATCGCCTCACGGATGGAGCGATTGAAGTCGACACCCATGATGTAGGTCGCCGCGGACGACAGGCCAGTGATGCCCGTCACGTCCACGATGACCTTCTGAACACTGTACGCCGTCCGGACTCCAGACGACCCCAGTCCGATTTGCGTAGGGGTGGTTGCCATGATCAGGGGCCTCCAGAGGTAGTGAGTACAGGAAACAAAGTGGTCCCGTCCTGGTGAGAAGGAGGAGAGAGGAAGAACCAGGACGGGACCACCCGGAGGAAGCTAGATCACGTACCCGTCTGCGCCGACTTCGCAGGCGCCGGGATGCCGAACGCCTTGTCGTCGAGCGCGAGCGCAAGCGTGTCGTCGACTTCGAAGATCAGCCAGTGCTTGCCGGAAGCTGGCGTGCCGGCAGCAGTGCCGCCGTTCACGACGAAGACCTTCCAGTTCGTCGGATCCGAGAGCTTGCGGATGGCCTTGTAGAGGCCCGACCGCGAGTTCTGGATCATTGCCTGACCTTCAGCCACGAGCTTCTGGGTGATCGTCGCCGAGCTTACGAATGCCATCGAGGAATCTCCTGGAGATGGGCGAGTGTTGAGGTGAACCGATCAGTCATGGTGGGAGCGGTACCCACGATTCTTCATGGACCAAGCAAGGGCGAATACGTTCGAGTTCTTGCCGATGTCGCCACGACCCTTCGCCCGCCTCATTGCCTTGACCATCATCTTCATCCCTGGAGGCGCAACCTCCAGCACGGGACGAGGGGCAGGACGCACGAGCGTGTCGTCGTAGTCGTCGTAGTCGATGTAGTAGTGAGCCGTCAGGCCCTCACGAATCATCTGAGCTACGAACTCTGCAGGTACACCGTCTCGAACAGCCTCGATCGCTTGGTCGAGTTCATTCGGGATCATGCAGGCGGAGCTGCAGGAGGATCTCCCGGCCTGCGGATCTGGCCGAGGATCGGATCCATCAGCTTGTCATGGAAGAGCTGGGAGAGAATGCCGGCGATCATGCACTGGGTAGCAAGGTTGCCCCAGTTCATGGTCTGAAAGGCGGCGCCCCACTTCTTCATCACGGCCCCGATCACGATCGAGCCGATCAAGGAGAGCAGCTGCTCCTTGCCGGAGGCCCAGTTCGGCCATGCGTGCTTCAACGTTCCGACCAGTAGATAGGCCGCGAGCGCGACACCTGCGATGGTCGACGTGTCGACCTTTCCGATCAAGTCTGCGTCCATTCAGTACTCCTTGTGATCAGTAAGCCGCTACCCAAACCGAGGTGCTGCCGGTTCCCGAGACCGAGGCGATGTCGACGCGGCAGGACTTCGCGCCGTGGGCGTCGAAGGTCAGCTCATCGCCGTGCCGATAACCAGTTTCGATCGTGTCACCGGTCAGGTCCTGGTTGGTACACGTGGACTTCTGGAGGAACTTCGTGGTGCCATCCGCCGCGGTCCAGATGACGCGGATGACGCAGCTTGCGAGCGTGCCGACCGCGGCTGAGAACTCAACCTTCACACTGATCTTCTTCGCCTCACCCATGTACGCGTTGGCGAAGACATAGGAGTTAGCCCCGGTTGCAGGCACCGAGCCTTGGGCGACTTGCGAGTGTTCCTTCTGGTACTGGCTGCGTGCCAGCGTGCGCGTTGCCATCGATTACTCCCCACCCTTCGAATAGAGGTGCTTCGCGATGTCACGCGCTGACTCGGTCTTCGGCATCGGAGGCCCGAAGTAGTTGGCCAACGCCGGCCAGTGCGCACGCTGAAGCGCGACCTCAACGATGGGCTTGTACACCGGCCCGAACTGACGCAGTCCAGCGGTGACGATGTTCCGAGTGAAGCGCTCGATGTACTGCGGCAGGTGCGCCAGCACCGTCGCCTTCTTCGCGTTGTCCGTGATCTCGTCGCCCCACTCATTGGTCTTGCTGAGCCACTCGTAGAGAGCCCACGTCTCACGGTTCACCCACTGGTGGTAGTCGACCTCGGAGAGCTGATGAGTCGTCGCCTCGCCACGCAGGCGCTGCTCCCATTCGTCCTCATTGAAGTCGACGGCGATGGCGCCGGCTACGTGCCCGGTCACCTCGTCCCAGTTGACGTTCCCGACGACGGAGTTCGAGAGGTCGACGATGAGTCCCTCTTCCGAGGTCTTGATCTCACCACGCTGAGCAGCGAACTGCTCCGCGAACATCTGTCGGATGTGCTCGGTGAGTACATACTTCTCACCGACGCGCCCTACCGCACAGGCGACGCTCTCGGCGAGATTGTCCTTCATCCAGATCAGCACGGCATAGGTGTCTGCAGTCATGCTGGCCCCGCGGTTGCACTGCTGCCGGCTGGGTAGGCCGTAACGACGTACCCGTCCGGAGCGACCTTGAGCCAGGAGAACCGGATGGTCTGATCGGAGACAGGAGCGATTCCGTTGCCGTCCGGATCCATCAACCCATACTTGATGTTGACGACGCCCTTGTCCTCTGGGTCGGTGAGCGTGGGTGCATCGATCATAGCCAAGCGCGACTTGAGCATGATGCTCTTCATCGCACTCAGGGGCGAGTCGAGTGTGCGGTGCTTCGTAAGACCGTCCAGGCCGACCCCATAGAACGATGGGTACAGCAGGCCCGTCCCGTGATCCGAAGTCGTCACTGCGTCTGTCTCTTCAGGCTTCGCGCGCTGGTCACGCTGCGGAGTGGAGAGCTCGTGATTGTCGAGGTCGCCGTACACCTGCATCTTGCGTGGGTACGGCTTGATGTTCTTCGCGTCTGCCGCGTCGTTGTTGTCCATGGACTCACTCCGCGGGTGGGCGGGATGGTTTCTCTGGAAGAGCGGAAGCATCCTGATTCACCCAAAGCCGCTCGAAGGTCGCGAGCGGAATGCCATTGATTCCTACTACCCACTTCGGATCGAAGTAGTAGAAGTAGACATGAGCCCGCTTGCCCGCGTTGCGTTGGTAGGGGGTCAAGCGGTCCGTCGGAATATCGCACACCAGCCACGACATCTCTGGATTATGCACGTAGTCCACGAGCGCAAAGATCGGGCGATCGTTGCGACGCACCACGTAGGTCTCGCGCATTGCCTCTTGGATCGAGGCGACGTTGACGCAGAAGCGCTTCGTGCCTGGATCCGGAGGACCGATGAAGTCGCCGCGTAGCGTGTGTAGACGCAGCTCCGCCTCTCGGCGGGGGAGGGAGCGCATGGGCCGAGGCACCGGCTCACTGATGATCACCTGCGAGGCGAGCGTCACCGCCTGCCCGGCTGCCTCGATGTAGATCTGGCTTCGCAAGGTCACACCTTCGAGCGCCAGACCCATGGCAGACAAACGGAGGAGCTTATCCTCCGCGACGATAGTTCCTGCGGCCACTGATTCCCTCCCCGCGTGTCCGTACCCGCAGTCACTGCCTACGCGACAGCAACCGATCGATCTTCACCTCGGCGCGCTGCTGACCACGAAGCATCTCTTGGGAGAGGTGCAACCCACTCTGACCGCTACTCGCGATGGAGTGCAGGTGGTTCTCAATCCGAGGCAGGCTCTCGGTGAGGCGATTCGTCTGCGCGATCTTCGCCTTGATGTACTTCATGAAGAACGGAACGAGCGGCATGCAGATGGTGAGTACTGCGATGGGCATGCCGAACTTGGAAGCTGTATCACCAAGATCCTTGGCATCCTGTGGGACTATCTCCAGCAACGTCAGCAAGAAAGTCATGTGCACCTCGGAGAGTTGGAGATGTGCCGAGTGCGCTATCGCGACATTCGGTGACCTTCATCAAAGAGCCGACGCGCCATCGAGCTGGTCGATTCGTGGGTACTCGCTGGCGGGCGGATCTTCGGCTGGTCGTGGTACTTCTTCTGCGCCACCGCACCATGTCCGATGATCGCGATGTCCTTCTTCGGCTTCGTGGGCCCAGCGCCCGAGCAGAGCTTGCACTTGTCGCAGGTCGTACGATGGCCGCCCTCTTCAGACGCAGGGCAGGCGATCTCGTTCGGATCCAGCGGCTCGCTCTGCTTGCGGACACGGAAGGTGCGGTAGCCCTTGGCCTTCGCCTGCGCGCGTTCCTCGGGAGAGTCGACCGAAGCCATCGCCGACTTGGCGAGATTGGGGTCAGCCGTCTTCCACTGGTGCGTGTAGCCGGTGCCCCCCATCGAACCCTTCGGGTGGACGACTGCCTGCAGCGCGTTCCAGGCTTCTGCCGGCACAGCTGCTGGATCGCCGTACGATCCGCGACGAAGCGGCTTGGGCTTCTTGATCGTGCTGGCATCGAAGTCAGAAAGATCTGGGTAGATGCCTCGCTGCCATCCCTTGTACACCGCGTTCGGGGCCTGCCCCACGTTCACGTAGCAGGTGCGGCTGCGCCCGATGAGTCGATGGATGCAACTGCCGCAGACGCTGGCGTCGGCGCCTGACTTCACGGCTGCGACTGGATTCTCATCCTGCCGCAGGATCCACGTCTGCACCATCGGACCCGTCTTCACGTTCGCCGAGTCCCGCCTGATCCCCGTCGCGATGGCGACGATCGGCTTCCCGTCAAGCTCCGACGGACCCTTGTAGAAGACGATCCCGTCACCTGCAGCGGGGGCATCGTCGGACGCCTCGGGCTCGCGGTCTTCGTAGTACTTGAGCAGACTCTTCGACATGGAGCGCACCGATTCGGTGACAGGGGCCGTCGTGTCCTTGCCACAGATCACGCAGAACGGATCAACCGGATCAACGGATTCATCCTTGTACCCGCCCGGTGGGTAGTACTCATCGAGGTGGTCGAGGCAGACTGGGTGATGCTCGTAATGAGCATCACTGTACCCACGAGCCTTGACGATCTTCAGGCCACGCAGGGAGTCGCCCTCATCAATCCTTCCATGGACTTGGTCACCGTCCTCGTCGCGGTACCACTCCATCTCAGGATTGCACGCGCGGCAGATGATGTACTCAGGATCCTCCGGAGGATCGATCGCGAGAGGGTGGACCATGAGAACCTCACTTGGTGGAACGTGCCACGATGAGCCTCTGTGCCTCGCAGTACGACACGTAGACGCGCTCGGCACGTTCGCGCGTCTCGTCATTGGCATCGTTCATGGCCATGAGCGGGTCGACGCGTGTCTCAAGGACATCCTTGATCTCGGTGTCGCCCATGTCGTCGAAGAGCTTCGTGAGAGCTGGCCCCGCCTCGCCCTTGAGGTAGGAGAGGATCGCCGTGCCTTCGAGCTCAGCGCGGCGGATCGCGAGGCCAACCTTTGAGGTGTCCATTGATCACTCCAAGACCATCAGAACGTCGATGCCGCGGACGATCTTCAGGTAGTGCCCGTCGAAGCGGATCTCCTGGCCGGCGCCAGAGGAGAAGACGATCCTGTCTCCGACCCTCGCGTCGACAGGGACGCGCGTGCCGTCCATCAGCAGCTTGCCGGGGCCCGTCGCGAGGACGTACCCGTTCGGCTTCTGCTTCATCGAGGTCTCCTGGCGCTCCTGGATGAGGAGGATCCCGCCGGCCGACAGCATCTGCGGCGGCTCGTAGGGTTGCACCAGGAGGTTGTCATCCATCAAGCGGCACTTCGTGCGCAGCTTGATCATCTCATTGGGATTGGACGACCGCTCCGCCTTCTTCGTCTTCAGCACGACTCTCTCCTTCTGAGTGGTAGGTAGACAGGTCAAGAGCCGACCTGTGGATTCCTAGATGCGAATTGACGTGCGGCAGAGTTGCGCCAGTTCTCTGCGCGGATCTGCTCCAGGCGACCCCTCCAAGTGGACCACACTGAGTACATCCGGCTGCGAAGCCTCTTCTGCGTTTCTGGCGACAGCTTGTTCTGCCAATCCGTGGCGTATCCGATCATGGCCCAGTTGAAGAAGTCCTCGAAGCGGCCGTAGGACGACAGCATCAAGGCAAACCCCGAATCATCCAAAGCGGAGCCATCACGGATTCGTTCACGTGCAAGACGAAGCCAATCGAACATCGGCTGCACGCTGTGCGACACGTACGCGTTCATCTCTGCGGGGTTGTCGAAGGAGAACCGACGGGACCACTCCGGACTCAGGAACGGCTCCTTCGACTGCTTGCGCCCGCGCCACCCAGGCTGACTACCCTTGGATCCATGGATGAACGCCTTCCCGCCAGAACGCTGATTGTCGAAGTGATGCACGAACTCGTGAGTAATGGTCCGCTCTGCCGTAGACAGTCGCGTGAGGACCATCTTGAGGATCTTCTTGACATGATCCTCGACGTTCAGCCCGTTGATACCCACCGTCAGCACATCAGACTGCGGATCGTACGTGCCGCCCGCAGCGATCCGCTGTCCGCCTTGCGCAGACAGCGCGGGATTGATCATGTTCTCCGGAGACTTGAACACCACTAGCTCCAGCCCGCTCCATGGAGCGAACTGAGATGGGTACAGGATGAGACCACCGTTAGAGTTGGACACCCGGGTGTAGTCCTCGACCTCCTTCGGCGTGGCGTCGTTGACGAGGTAGGTCAGCCAGTCGCGCAGGTCCACGTAGAACGTGTGAGCTGCTCGTTGCAACTCGACATCGATCGGGCGCTCACCGAGGAAGACCTGCGCAGCCAGCTCGCGAGCGGGGACCGGCTTGCGCGGGTCCATCGTCACGGCTCCTTCTGGTGGAGCTCAGCGGCCAGCCCACGGACGTTCTCAGCTCCGCCCTTGGCCTGCGCGTACTTGCGCGCCTTCCCGAGCGTCACCATGACGGCGTACATCTGCTTCGCGGCTTCCTGCAGGAGCTCGTGGGTCTCTTGGTCGGCGGCGGAGTCCTGCAGCTTGAGGATGCCGGTGTACACGTCGTCAGCGGCGCGGTCGATCTGTAGGAGTGCGCTATCCTCGCGTGGCATTCGGGTCACTCCAATTTCTGTAGTTTGCGCAGGACCTTGTGGATGTACGTGTCGAGCAGGTTCACGAAGAACTTGCGCTGCTCGTCGGTGTACCTCAGCCGCAGGCAGTAACTGGATGCATTCCAGCGGATGCTGCCGCCGGATGCTTCATGCTCTGCGAGGAACTCGACGAAGTCGATTCCAATCTTGGCGTGCTGCCTAGAGACGGAAGAGACATCGGCTGGCTTGCGCCATACTCCGCCACGATCAACGTCGAAGACTGGACTCATGGCAGTGGTGTCCCGTCCCCCCACGAACTGATCTCTCGTTCGCACGCTGCAGCATTCAGCTTCAACCGGTGCATCTGCTCCAAGCGAGCCTTCGCCTTCGGAGCCGCGTACTGGATGAGCTTCCAGGCCTTCTCGTCGTCGAAGGTCCACCAGCAACGCTCGACGCCGTACTCGCAGGGAGAGCAGAACGAGCGTTCGCATTCGGCCGCATACCCATGCCACCACAGCTCGGCCGCGGACGCTACCTGCCGCCCGCCGTAGGTGCACTGGAAGACGTAGATCAGCCCGACCTTCCGCAGCCGCATCGGCCTCCTCCCAGGGTGGAATGGTAGCGAGTATCCCACCCTGAGGGGCGCCTGTCAAGCTGAGTACATCACGCCCCGAAGGCGTTGTAGTAGACGACCGGGCTGTTCGTCGCGGACGAGCCGTTCGTCGCCAGGGCGAAGATCGAGAACACGTTCGTGGTCCCGATCGAGAACACCGGGACGATGCCGATCGCCGCGCCCGCAGCCGTGTTCGAGCCCGAGACCGCGCCGACGACGCCGCTGATCGTCGAGATGCCGGCGAGGGAGGCCGTGACGGGGAACGCGGATGCCGTGACCACGCCGCCACGGAACTTGCTCGTCACTGCGCCGAGGCCATTCGCCACGAACGCATTGACCGTCGCATCGTTGTTGAGCAGCGTCTGAAGGAAGCTGTTCAGCTTCGTGTGCAGCGTCGGGCTCTCCAGCTCTGGAAGAGCAGGGAGGCTCGGAACGATGGCACTCTGTGCAGATCCGTCCATGAATCAGACTCCGTTGATAAGGGGCGACTCGGAGTCCTACCTGGGAACCACAGAGGACATCTGCAGTGCATGTAGGCGCAGACATTGGCAGGAGATAGTCAGCGCAGGTGCAGTGAGGCGAGCTTCTCTTCGATTCGGCCGACCCGCTCTCCGAGCTCGCGGAGCTGAGCCGCAAGCGAAATGAGCTGGTCCGTATGATCATCCGACTTGGCACCGACCGCGAGGATGGCCGCCTTCACGCTCTCGTTGATCGGAGCGGCTGGAGGTGCTGCCGGAACCGTAGCGGTCACGGGTGGAAGAGTGGGCTTCGTTTCCTCACTCGTCGTCGCACCCTTCGCAGTCGTCGGATTCGTCGAGGTCGCAGCCATACTCTTCGAGCTCCAATTCATCTTCGTCTTCGTCGTCATCCCAATCGTCGTCCTCGTCTTCGGACAAGTCATCGAGTCCGAATCCGAGCGTTACGACGCACTCCTCGCACAGCTTGCGATGATGGACGAAACGGACTTCCACGTCGTCGGTATCACACTCCTCGCAGGTACCCAACATGGGTAGCTCCTAGGTGAGGCTGTGAACGGACCAAAAGAGAGTTGCGGTTCCGAGGACGAGCAGGGAGAGGTGGAGGCCGAGTCGGCTTACCTTCGCCCACCCTACGGTGCGATGCACGGACGCCAGCTGGATGGCGTCGTCGAGTAGGTCAGAGAAGTTGAGGAACGAGAAGAACACCGTCGCGATGCTGACCAGCGCGGCGATCCCATAGACGAGCGCCATCAGTCGAACTCCACGTCATACACCGGGTCGTACGCCGGTGTCGCCTTGGGGGCCGGGCCGCTCACCATCTGCGCGTAGTTCTCGCGCTTCACGAGCGCAGCTCGGGCCTCGATCAAATCACCCTCGACCACGTTGAGAGCCTTCACCAACCGCACGAGCTCGCTGGGAGTCACCGGGCGGAACTCTCCGCTCTTCTTGTACTCGTCCACGCGATCTCGCATGCGGTCAACGAACCAAACGTCGTAATCGTTCGGCACGGTACTCTTCCCTCCCTCATGAGATCCGACGCAGCTTGCGTTGCAGCACGAGCGTGCGCGCACGCTGCAGAGACATCGAGATGATCACTCCAGGAACCTTCGGGTTCGAGATCACCTGGAAGGTGATCGTGCCGCCGATCGCGATGACCCGCAGCGGCCGATGGTTCTGAACATCGAGGTACACGTCGCCGATTCGGAACGAGAGCGTCCCGGACGACGGGCTGTCAGTTGCTCCGATGAGTACCGTACCTGTGCCACCCTGCTGGCCCGAGCTAACGAACATGTCGGAGCTCAGATCGACGACGAGAGCGATGGACACTTCGCCGAGAGCCACGAGGCCCCCGAGAACGCCATCACCCGTACCATAGTTGCCGCCGCCTTCACCATCGCCCACGAGCGACCCGAGAACTCCGGTGCCCGTACCCGTGACGATGTACACAGAGCCGACGCCAGACGCGGCGACGCCTTGAAGCAGCGCGGTGCCTTCAGCGACGGTGCCGAAGAACGCGAGACCGGATCCGATCATGCCGCGTAGAGGGCCGTCACCGACGCCCTCGATGTACCCGCCGACGCCCGACGCCTGCATGCCGCGCAAGGTCCCCCCTCCCGAGCCGGAGATGTTGCTGTCTCCGACGCCAGATGCAAGGAGGGACCTAAGGACGCCTGCGCCGGTGCCGGTAAAAAGGCCGCCGACCCCAGACCCGGTCATCTTCTGGAAGACACCTACGCCTGCGCCGGTGATCCCGGTGACCCCGACGCCGCCGCCCTGCATGCGAGCCAGGGCGCCATCTCCAGACCCGTTGTTCGAGCCGCCCTGGCCCGCTGCAACGAGCTGCCGGAGGACACCGGCCCCCGTGCCCATCGTGGAGGTCTGGCCCACGCCTACGCCCACGAGGGCCGGCAGGACACCTGCCCCAGACCCCTCGGAGCCGACCGCGCCGGTCCCCTGGGCCGTCATGCGCGCCAGGACGCCGTTGCCGCTGCCGGCCGTCTGAAGGGCCCCCACGCCCGCGGCGGTGAGGCCGTCGAGCAGGCCCGAGCCGGAGCCCGTGTAGTCGGTGCCGCCCGTACCAGCGCCGACGAGAGCCGCTAGGGCTGCGCCGCCGCTGCAGCTCGTCTGTCCGACGTAGCCGATCGTGCCGGTGCCGGTCGAGGTCATCTTCTTGAAGACGCCACCACCCGAGCCACCCTGCCCGATCTGAGCATCGCCATCGCCGACGACCCGACCCAGCTGACCGTTGCCGGTGCCCGTGTACTGACCCGTCGTGAACTCGAAGGCGCCGATGTCGACGGTCGAGTCGATCGACGAGCGAGCCACGGTGGTGTAGTCGCGGTAGAGCTCGGGCGTAGCGACTCCGGCGTTGATCCATGGACTGCCCGACTGAAGTGAGTAGTCACCAGCACCCGCGTTCTTGAAGAGCGGATTCTGGCCGAACGCTGCGGTCGTCGTCGTATCGTAGCCCTGCGCCTGCCACTGCACGAAGGTCTTGTTCCCGTTGTTGAAGACGAAGGCGTAGTCCGTCGAGCTGGTGACGAGCGGGTCGTAGTAGCCATTCCCATCGCACGTGACGTAGAGGTAGTCGTCCTGCGTGTTCTGGGATCCCTGACCGAGCTGCACGAAGTGGCTATCCCCGCCGCCACCCGGAACGCTGTTCGTCTTGGTGATGCCGTTGTTGCGGAAGCGGATCGTACGAACGCCATTCGTCCAGATCGACTGGTTGGTCGCACCGATGATCGTGTTTCCGATGACATCGATGTTCTGCGTATACTCAGTAGTGTACGGGTCGTGGCTGCGCGTCAGGAAGATGCCAACTGAGCATCCGTTGATGACGTTATTCTTGACGACGCCTCGGTTCGTGTAGTGGAGGTCGATGCCAGTCCCGAGCGCGGTGGCGAAGTTCCCTTCGATCCAGCAGTCCTGGGCCTCCGCGCTGCCGTCGGTCGAGCCGTTGCTGCCCGCCGACAGGCACGAATTCGTGCCTCCGGAGAACACGTTGTTCATCACGAGGTACTTCTGGCAGCCACTCATCAGCAGTGCGTCGGTGACTCCGTTGTTCTCGGTGTCGAACGTGTTCCCACGCACCTCGAAGATGTCGCCGTGGAAGTAGGCGTTCGTCGCGCGGTTCGCCGAGTTGCCGTGGCAGTTGCAGTTGAGTACACCGAAGAAGGTCGAGCGCGCCGAGCCTGCGTTCGAAAAGCCGATGCCACCGCCACCTGGAATGCCGAGGTGCCCGGTCGCATCGCACCCATCGAACGTGATCTTGATCGGAGGGAAGTTGCCGTCCGTTGCTTCGAACGTGCCGTTCACGTGCTCGGCACGGATCCAAGAGGATCCGGCCGTCGTCATCGACAACACGCTCTGGCTGGGAGTCGGCCAGACAAACTTCCAATCAACGACGGCCGTCGTCCAACCCCAATCATGCGAGTTGCTGTCGTTGCCGTGGACGATGTCGATACCTTCACTCACGTTGATGACTGGCTTCGCACCTGACCCGTACGTGTCGCAGATCGACGAGCGAGTGAACGTGCCGCGCGACGCGTCCCCACCATTGCCGGTGTAGGAGTACGTATCTCCGCGATTGAGGAGGATCTTCTTCGGCTGTCCCTTGACCTTCGAATCCCACGCGACCTGGAAGGCCTTCAGCGGACTGCGGTAGGGATTGCCGATCGTTCCGTTACCCGTCGTATCGTTGCCGGCCGCAGAGACGTAGATCGTCCCCCATGCCGCATTCCAATCCTGCACGACCACGGTCGTCGTGGTCTGCGAGATCGTTCCATCCGTGTCCGTGACGATCAGCGTGACGGTGTAGGTGCCTGACGTGAGATAGCGGTGCGAGGCGACGGGTCCATACGTGAATGATGACCCGTCGCCCCACGACCACGTGTAGTCAACGATCTTCTTCGTCTGTCCGGCGAGCTGCGTGTTGTACCCATGGAACCGGACATAGCTGTAGCCGGTGAAGATGTACGGATCGGGCACCCCCGGTACACCGATAACCGGAGCGGTGATGACTGCGGTGAGCGCCATGCCGGCCAGCTCCTAGGGTTATGCCGAGACGCCCCGACCCACGATCACGTATTCGGCAGCGTCAGCGTGAGCGCGGTCACCGCGACGGGAGTACCCGCGACGAGGTTGACCGAGTTGAGCTGCAGCTCGCCAACACCACCCGTCGCACTGATCGTCAGCTGGAAGACGGCCACGGGGGTCGTCTGCGAGCGGTCGAAGATGCGAGCGAACGTGGCCGTGCCCGTAGCGTCAGCCGAGTTGTCCGTCGTGATCGCAGCCGCCGTCGACTGCGCGGACTCATTGAACAGTCCCGAGTTGATCGTCGCAGCTGCGCCGAAGGCCGGGTTGCTCATCGGAAGGTCCGCGAGAACCGTATTGCCCCCGCCAAGTGCGGTACCACACGTGGTCGGCACGTTGCCGCTATAGATCTTGAGGTGCGCGACGCCCGACGGAGTCCCGCTGCCAGTGTCACACTTGGCAGTGAGGAGATCGAGGGCGAGCTTCGCATTCGCGTTCAGGTAAGCAGCCAAGACAGTTCTCCCATGGCCATGGGTGGATTGAATCGAAGTGGAAACGAAGCGACCCTGGTGAGTGATCACCAGGGTCGCGAGGAGAGTTAGAGAAGTACGGTCAGTAGATCAGCGGAGCTTCGAGATCTGTGGCTCCGGCATGCCGATCAGGATCGTGTGGTCCTTGAGCGGCCGCTTCTCGTTCGAGGCTATCTCCATCAAGTACCGCCACAGGCGTTCAGCAGACTGCGCGACTACGTAGCCCCCAGCATCACCATGCTCAAAGATCTTCCACTCGAAGCGCGCATCTGGCGTCCCTGCCTGCATGATCGTGCGTGGCATCTTCACCACAGTAGGCGGCGGCATCACCGGCGGAGGCCCAGCGGGAGGCAGCAGGTCTCGCGTCGTCTTGGGTGCATGATGCGTCGCCGCGTACATCTGCCCGAGCGCAGCAGGGTCCGGCATCGTCAGGCCCCAACGGTCCATCAGCTTCTTACAGAGCGCCCAATCTTCCTTGGCCTGCTCATCGCCGTCATTCGTGAGGTATTCGAGGATCTTCTCGATCACGAGGTCGACGCGATGAAGCGAGGTGTCGTGCGCCGATGCCATGTACTCACGAAGGAAGGACGAGTTCTGCAAGTCCGACATGGACGCGAGTGCAGCGAAGTAGAGCGACAGGGGATAGGCGGCGCGACCGACGCTGCGGAACACCGTACCGGTTCGAACGGTGAACCTTGTCTTGCAGGTGCGGCAGCGGAAGGCGAAGCGCTCGGCTGGAGGCATCCGAGGATCGTCGGTCGCCACGTTCTTGACGATATTCCGAGCGGTCTTACACGGTTGGCAGACTGGCATGTCTTTGCCCCACCGCATCGACTTGAGTAGCTGATACGCAGCCACCTCGTCGGACCACTCCTTGACGCTATCCAGATCGAGCATCCGCTCCTCCATTCCCCTGGCCATCATCCGTGCAGCGGCTTCTGCGGAGGCTGCTGCTGCGCCTCAGGCTTCGCATCCTTGGGCGGCGTGTCCCAGGTATACCCACACCTGCAGGTGAACACAAGCCGCTCCTCCAGGCCATCGTTGGTGTAATGAACCTGAGGACAGCCAGACCCACACTTCCTGCAGCACTCGTCCATGGCTCAATCAACCTTTCCGGAGAAGCCGGTACCCACAGGCTCGGGAGAGAGGATGCCGAGCTTGAGCGCCAACTGCCTGCGCATCTCGACCGGATCCTGCCACCACTTCTTGACGAGCTTGGCGACCTCAGTGAGCTGGGGCTCGGAGTGGACCTCCGGCTCGATCTTGTCGCCGGGCTGTGGACCAGGACGATCTACCTGACGCAGCCGGTAGAAGATCCCAGCCACCTGAACATCGCGCCCCGAGCCAACATGCTCCGAGTTCGGTAGCACCGAATCGAAGATCCAGTCGCCAGCAGTGAACTCATTCAGGAGCCTGACAAGATCCGCGGGAGCTCTCGGCAGCGGGATGACCTTGTACTCAGGAACTTCGTGCCTTGGCATAACTCTCTCCTCCCCCAGTGATTACGCGCCTCGGAAACGAGGATCGCGCTTGATGCAGATCGGACAGGTCGGCGGAACATCCTCGTGAGCGTCCCACGTCACGCTATCGAGAGGCACGCGCCCACAGAGAACGCGAACCTCACGACCCCCGACGAGCTCGACGGAGTGCGTGAGCAGGGCGCGCTTGGACACGTCCCTGCCGCGATACGCGCCGGCCAGGACGCCCCACGTCTCGAAGGTAGCGGAGCTGGATTGTCCGAAGCCCTCGAACAGAAGGCTCGCGAGCTTTCGCACCGACATAGAGCCTCCTGAATCGTCGTAGGTACACAGAGGCCCCATCCCGTACAGCACCCGAGATGGGGCCCCGCTTCAGCTCAGCCGGAAGATGCGCCGTCGTGTTCCTTCTTCGCCTTGTCGTAGTCGATCCCTTCGCGCTTCGCATCGGCCTTGTTGTTGGCCACCAGCGCATGCACGAGACCGTTGTGCCGGCGAATGAAGTCGGTCTCCGTCTCACCCGCCGCCTTCGTCGTCTCGACGGTCGAGTACGTGTCGCTGATGGCGTCGTAGACGGGGGTCGAGAGTGTCTGTGGCTTGGCCACTGCATCCGCAGCAGCCGGCGCAGCTGGAGCCGTCGGATCGAGCGCAGGAGAGATCGCAGCCGTGACCAGCGGATGCGTGCCGATGACCGACACGAACGCTGTGGTCTCGACCCCGTCAGCATCCAGCAGGTGCTGG
>Ga0137465_1000166_pt1 | contig 47197 bp, 36 predicted proteins | sample EasRivERMGT828_2_FD_104906 | JGI IMG/M metagenome (GOLD analysis project Ga0137465, IMG submission 104906) | Soil microbial communities from meander-bound floodplain in the East River, Colorado, USA - East River MetaG ERMGT828_2 | ecosystem: Environmental > Terrestrial > Soil > Floodplain ... | reverse complement strand
GCCAGAATCTCCTGCGCGAACTTGTACGTCGGCACGTCCTCATTCCGTCGGAGGCCGTTGAACTTCGAGCGGACACGGCGGCGTGCCTGCCGGCAGAACAGGTCGGCGAGCTTCACGGCGCGCGCGCCGGCCGTGGGGTCGCGCTGGTAGATCCCCTGCGCGCGCGAGCACGTCGCCGCCATCGCAAACAGCTCCGCCGCGACATCCACGAGCCGGAACAACACCGACTGGCGCTGCTCGAGCTTGGGCCCGAAGCGCACCATGGAATGGAACACGCTGCGCGCGAGCTTGCGCGCGCTGCGCTCGACGAGGCGCACGTGCGGCGCGAGCTTCCCGAACTCGGCGTAGCGCGGCCAGCGCCCCCAACCGAGCCAGCGCGTCGGATACCACCAGCCGTAGAACGCGGCTGAGCGCACCAGGCCGGCGAGGCGCGCGCGCGCGGTCTTGCCCGGCATGACGACATCGCCGGCCACCTGCAGATGCTTGTCCACCGCTTCGCGCGCGATGAAGAGATGCATGATCTCCGAGGAGCCCTCGAAAATCAGGTTGATCCGGAAGTCGCGCATGATGCGCTCGACCGGCACCGGCGCTTCGCCGCGCGCGCGCAGCGAGTCGGCCGTCTCGTAGCCGCGCCCGCCGCGGATCTGCAGCGTGTCGTCGATGATCTGCCAGCCGGCCTCGGAGTTGTAGAGCTTGGCGATCGCCGCCTCGAGCCGGATGTCGTAGCCGCCGCGCTCGGCCATGGCGCCGCACAGCTCGGCGACCGCTTCCATCGCCAGCGTGTTCGCGGCCATCGAGCCGAGTTTCTGTGCGATGGCGTCGTGCTGGCCGATCGGATGGCCCCATTGCACGCGCTCGGCCGCCCAGCGGCGCGAGATCTCCAGACAGCGCTTCCCGGCGGCGACCGACGAAATCGGCAGTGTGAGCCGGCCCGTGTTCAGCGTGATCAGGGCGAGTTTGAGCCCTTTGCCCTCGCCCCAGAGCACGTTCTCCTTCGGGACGCGGACGTTGGTGAAGCGCATCACGCCGTTGTAGAGCGCCTTCAGGCCCATGAAGTGGCAGCGGTGCACGACTTCCACGCCCGGCCAGTCAGTTTCCACGATGAACGCGGTGATCTGCTTCTTTTCTTTCCCGTTGACCATTTTCGACGGCGTCCGCGCCATCACGACGAGCAGCTCGGCTTTCGTGCCGTTGGTGCACCACAGCTTTTCGCCGTTCAGGATCCAGGTGTCGTCGTCGAGGATGGCGTTGGTTTCCATCGCGGCGGGATCGGAGCCGACGCTGTCTTCGGTGAGCGCGAACGCCGAGATCGCGCCTTGGGCGAGACGGGGGAAATACTTCTTCTTCTGCGCCTCGGTCCCGAACATCTTCAGCGGCTGGGGCACGCCGATCGACTGATGCGCCGAGAGCAGGGCGGTGAGGGAGCCGTCGACCGACGAGACGAGCTCGATCGCCTTCATGTACGACAGCTGGGACAGGCCGAGCCCGCCGTACTCGCGTGGAATCTTGATGCCGAACGCGCCGAGCTTGCGCAGTCCCTCGATGACCTCGTCCGGAATCTCGCCTTCGCGGTCGATCCGGTCGGAGTCCACGTCCTCGCGCAGGAAGCGCTCGAGCTTGTCGAGGAACGGTTTCGCGCGGGCGACTTCGTCAGGATCCTGTACAGGATAGGGATGGATCAGGTCCATCCGCAGCTTGCCGAGGAACAGGTCGCGCACGAAGCTGGGCGCCGCCCATTCCTGCTCGCGGGCCGCCTCAGCGACGTCGCGCGCTTCGTCTGCGCTGACTCTGCGTTTCGGCTCGAGGACAGTAGCCATCTTCCCCTAAATGTAACACTTGCGACCGGATTCAGACCGCAGTTTCTTCCACGCGTTCAGCCCGCCGTCAGCCTTCATGAGGAGATGCTCATGTCCCGCATAGCGTTTGTCACCCTGGCACTCGGGGCGCTCGGTGCCGTGCCGTCCGCGGCGCAGCAATCCCCGGCCCCTGCCGCGTCCCGCGCCCCCGCGCCGGCGCCCATTACGATCCCGTACCAGCGGTTCGTTTTGAAAAACGGCCTGACGCTGCTCGTGCATGAAGATCACAAGGCGCCCATCGTCGCCGTGAACATCTGGTACCACGTGGGTTCCAAGAACGAGCGTCCGGGCCGCACCGGCTTCGCGCACCTGTTCGAGCACCTGATGTTCAACGGCAGCGAGCACTACAACACCGATTACTTCCAGGCACTCGAGCCGCTCGGCGCCACCGACCTCAACGGTACCACCAACGAAGACCGCACCAACTATTTCCAGAACGTCCCCACCAGCGCGCTCGACGTCGTCCTGTGGATGGAGTCGGATCGCATGGGCCACCTGCTCGGGGCGATCGATCAGGCGAAGCTCGACGAGCAGCGCGGCGTGGTGCAGAACGAAAAGCGCCAGGGCGAGAACGAGCCGTACGGCAAAGTCGACCTGCTCATGACCGAAGGGACGTACCCCGCCGGCCATCCGTACTCTTGGTCGGTCATCGGGTCGATGGAGGATCTCGACGCCGCGAAGCTCGACGACGTGAAGGAGTGGTTCCGGACCTACTACGGCCCGAACAACGCCGTGATCGTGCTCGCGGGCGACATCACGCCCGAGGTCGCGCGCCAGAAGGTCGAGCAGTACTTCGGCGACATTGCCGCCGGCCCGCCGATCGCGAAGCAGGACACCTGGATCGCGCGGCGCACCGGCACGCACCGGCAGGTGATGCAGGATCGCGTGCCGCAGGCCCGCATCTACAAAGAGTGGAACATCCCCGAGTACGGATCGGCCGACGCCGACTATCTCGATCTCGCGACGGACGTGTTGACGCAAGGGAAGTCGTCGCGCCTGTACAAGCGGCTCGTGTACGACGAGCAGATCGCGACGGACGTCATCGCCTACGTTGACCTGCGCGAGATCGGCGGGCAGCTGGTGATTCGCGCGACCGCGCGACCGGGCGGCGACCTGGCGCGCGTAGAGCGCGCCATCGATGAAGAGTTGGCGCGGTTCATTCAGTCCGGCCCGACGGCGAGCGAGCTGCGCCGCATCAAGACGCAGGCGCGCGCCAGTTTCGTTCGCGGCATCGAGCGGATCGGCGGGTTCGGCGGCAAGTCGGATGTGCTGGCGCGCAACGAAGTCTTCCGGGGCAACGCGGATCACTACCTCGTGACCCAGCGCCGCATCGCGGCCGCCACCGCCGCAGACCTGCGCTCGACCGCGGCGCGGTGGCTGAACGACGGGCAGTGGGTGCTCGAGGTGCATCCGTACCCCGAGTTCGGGACCACGGCGAGCGGTGCGGATCGCTCCAAAGTCCCCGCGCCCGGTACGCCACCCGAGGCACGGTTCCCGGCCATCGCGCGCGCCACCCTGTCGAACGGCCTCAAGGTCGTGCTGGCGGAGCGGCACTCGATTCCGCAGGTGAACATGACGCTGCTGGTCGATGCGGGATACGCCGCCGATCAGTTCGCCGCGCCCGGCACGGCGAGCCTCGCGGTCGACATGATGGACGAGGGCACGACGCGACTGAACGCGCTGCAGATCAGCGATACGCTGCTGCAGCTCGGCGCGCAGCTCGGTACGAGCTCACAACTCGACGTGTCGCGGGTCTCGCTGTCGGCGATCAAGGACAAGCTCGACCCGGCGCTCGACATCTTCGCCGACGTGATCCTCAACCCGTCGTTCCCGCAGGCCGACTTCCAGCGCCAGCAGCGGCAACGGCTCGCGCGCATTCAGCGCGAGAAGGTCCAGCCGGTGCAGATGGCGCTGCGGGTGTTCCCGCAGCTGTTGTACGGCGCGAATCACGCCTATGGCAATCCGCTCACCGGATCCGGAACGGAGCAGTCGGTGTCGCAGATGACCCGCGAGGACCTCGCGCGCTTCCATCGCACCTGGTTCAAGCCGAACAACGCGACGCTCGTGATCGTGGGTGACGTGACGCTGGCCCAGATTCAGCCGAAGCTCGAGCGCGTGTTCGGCCGCTGGCAGCGCGGCGACGTGCCACAGAAGAACATCGGCACCGTCGCCGATCAGCCGCGGCCCCTGATCTACATCCTGGACCGGCCGGGCTCGGAGCAGTCCACGATTCTGGCGGCGAATCTCGCGGCGCCGAAAGCGAACGCGAAGGAATACGCGATCGAGGCGATGACCTCGCTGCTGGGCGGGCAGTTCACCTCGCGCGTGAACATGAACCTGCGTGAGAACAAGCACTGGTCGTATGGCGCGTTCACGCTGATCTGGGATGCGCGCGGCCAGCGGCCGTTCATCGCCTACGCGCCGGTGCAGACCGACAAGACCAAGGAATCGATGATCGAGGTCGATCGCGAGCTACGCGGCATTCTGGGCCCGCGGCCCGTCACGGCCGACGAGCTGTCGAAGGCGCAGGCGAATCTCACGCTCACGTTGCCCGGCAACTGGGAGACGATGGGCGCGGTGCAGGGGTCGCTCGAGCAGATGGTGACGTACGGGCTGGAGGACCGCTACTTCGAGACCTACGCCCAGCGCGTGCGGAGTTCGACGATTCCGGATGCCACGGCGGCGGCGCAGGAAACCGTGCGTCCCGATCACCTGGTGTGGGTGGTCGTGGGAGATCGGTCCAAGATCGAAGCCGGGATTCGCGAGCTCGGTTGGGGTGAAATCAGATTCCTGGACGCGGACGGCAAGCCACTCGCCTCACGCGACTAGCCTCACCCCCTGGCCCCCTCTCCGAACGGAGAGGGGGGGGGGGGAACGTAGTGAGAGTGCCGGGACGGGAGTAAGTTCTCCCGTCCCGTTTTCCTTTTGGAGAACTTGTGCGCGCGCTCAGATTCGTTCCGCTGCTCATCGCGACGTCCACCGCCGTCCTGGGGCAGGCCGCGACGCCGCCCCGGCAAACGCTGATCAAGGCGGGACGCCTGGTCGACGGCCGATCGCAGCAGGTGCAAACCAACGTCGGCATTCTGGTGGAAGGGGAGCGGATCAAGGCCGTCGGCCCGGTCGCGCAGGTGCAGGGCCAGGCGCCGAATGCCCGCGTGATCGACCTGTCCCAGATGACGGTGCTGCCCGGGCTCATCGACACGCATACGCACCTGCTGCTCCAGGGTGACATCACGTCCCAGGAGTACGAGGATCAGGTCCTCAAGCAGTCGATCCCGTATCGCGCCATTCTAGCGGCCCGCAACGCGCGACTGTCGCTCGATCACGGCTTCACCGCCATCCGTGACGTGGAGACCGAGGGGGCGATGTACGCGGACGTCGACGTGAAGCTGGCGGTGAATCGCGGCGAAGTGCCGGGGCCGCGCATCTTCGCGTCGACACGCGCGATGGCGCCGACCGGGATGTATCCGATCAACACGCCCAATTGGGAAATCGAGCTGACCAAGGGGGTACAGATCGTCGATGGGGCGGACAACGCGCGACTCGCGGTGCGCGAGCAGGTGCAGCACGGCGCCGACTGGATCAAATACTACAGCGACCGCCGCTACTACTTCACCCCGGACAGCGTGCTGCGCAGCTGGGTGAACTTCACCGACGCCGAAGCGAAGGCGATCGTGGACGAGACGCACCGGCTCGGGCGCATGGTGGCCGCGCACGCGATCGGCTCGGACGGTATCGCCGCCGCGCTGCGGGCCGGCGTCAATTCGATCGAGCACGGCGACGGGCTGACCGATTCGCTGATGGACGTGATGGTGCGGACCAACGTGTACTGGGTGCCGACCGTCACGGTCGGCGTGCACGTGATGCCGCGCGGCGGCGTCTGGCCGGCGCTGGTCGCGCTCGAGCGGCGCGCGTTCGGGCGCGCGGTCCGGAAGGGCGTCAAGATCGCGCTCGGGACCGACGTCGGCGGCTTCCCGTGGACGGAGATCAATCAGGCGAAGGAGTTCGAGTACTACGTGCAGTACGGGATGACCCCGATGCAGGCGATTCAATCGGGGACATCCGTGGCCGCCGCGCTCCTCGGCCAGGAGCAAAACATCGGCGCGATCGCGCCCGGACTGTACGCGGACATCGTGGCCGTCGCGGGCGATCCGACGCGCGACATCACGGAACTGCAACGCGTCAAGTTCGTTATGAAGGGCGGCACGGTTTACCTTACTCAATAGTGAGACGACTCGGACTCACCTTCGTCCTTAGTATCGGCGCCGCGGGCGCCGGCATGGCGCAGCTGGCGCCGGCCGGCACCGGCGGCGTCGCGGCATTGGCGAGCACCCTGCGCCAGCTCGGCAGCAACAAGCGCGTCCTGATGGTCGGTGCGCACCCCGACGACGAGGACACGCAGCTGCTCGTGCTGCTGTCGCGCGGCTGGGGCGCCCAAGCCGCCTATCTCTCGCTCACACGCGGCGAAGGGGGTCAGAACCTGATCGGGCCCGAGCTCGGTCCCAAGCTGGGGATCATTCGTACCGAAGAGCTGCTCGCGGCGCGTGAGCTGGATGGCGCGCGGCAGTTCTTCACCCGGGCATACGACTTCGGGTTTTCCAAGTCCGCCGAGGAAACGTTCCGGTTCTGGCCGCGCGATTCGATCCTCAAGGACGTCGTGGACGTCATCCGGCGATTCCGGCCGCAGGTCATCATCGCCGTCTTCTCGGGAACGCCGGCCGACGGCCACGGACAGCATCAAGTCTCTGCGATGATCGCCCGCCAGGCGTTTGACCTCCTGCGCGACTCTAGCGGCGGACCGGTAAAGTTCTACCGCTCGACCCGCTTCGATACGGCCGCAACGACGGTCACACTGCCGGTCGGCACGCTCGATCCCGTCCTCGGTCAGTCCTATTACCAGCTTGCAATGGCGAGCCGGAGCCGGCATCGCTCCCAGGACATGGGGCAGCTGCAGCGGCCCGGCCCCGCCACGGCGCGCGTCGCGTTGGTCGCCACGAAAACACCGCAGACCCCCGAGACATCGATGTTCGCCGGAGTGGACACAACGCTGCGCATGCCGGGATATGCCGCGCTGATCGATTCCGCGCGCGCCGCGCTCACGCCGTGGCGCCCCGCGGCGACGCTTCCGTTCCTCATCCGCGCGCTCCGATCGCTGGGGAGCGCGGACGCCGAGCAACGGTCGCTGCTGGAGCGCGCGATCGCGATTGCCGCCGGCGTGTCGATCGACGGCACGTCGGACGACGGCATCGTCACGCCGGGGGAGCGGCTCCAAATCGAAGTCAACGTGTGGAATGCGGGCGACAGCGCCGTGCGCGTCGACAGCGTCGCGATCGCCGCGCCGTCCGGCTGGTCACTCGAGCGGCCCGAGCCTGGCGCGCCCACCGTCGCTCCGGGAGCGTTGCAGACGCGGCGCTTCGTTCTCACCGTCGCGCGCGACGCCGAGCGCACGCAACCGTACTTTCTGCGCCGCCCGCTGGTGAACCGAGGCGGTCTCTACGACTGGTCGACGACGCCCGCCGAAGTGCGCGGCTTGCCGTTCGAGCCGCCGCCCGTCATGGCGCGCGTGCGGCTGGCGATCGCGGGTGAGCCGGTCACGCTCACGCGCGAAGTGGTGTATCGGTATCGCGATCAGGCGATCGGGGAAGTGCGGCGGCCCATCTTCGTCACCCAAGCCTTCGACGTTACGGTCCAGCCCGAAGAGCGCCTGTTCGGACTCAAGGACTTTCTGCGAGGTGGGACTCACATTGGATTGGGATTCACCGGGACGGTGACAAACCGCACGCGGGGCGCAGCGGTTGGTCGTATCTCGATAACGCAGCCGCGCGGATGGTCGTCCGGAGTGCCAGCTGAGAGCTTGGCCTTCATTCGAGAAGATGAGACCAAGAGCTCAGTCATTCCGCTCGTGAGACCACCAGACGATGTGAAAGACGGCCTTTACGAGATGGTGGTGGCCGCCGTGGGGCGAGACGGGCGGCGTGTGGAGGGTGCACTCGAGATCATCGACTACCCACATGTCCGACCTCGCGCCGTTACGAAATCATCTGTTGCACGGATCCGGATTGCTGATCTGCTGCTGCCAGGCCTGTCACGAGTGGGTTACGTGCGCGGTGCCTCCGACCGAGTCCCCGAAGCACTCTTGGCAATCGGAGTGCCGCTCGAGCTGATTGGCCCCGACTCGCTCGCCCGCGGCGATCTGTCGCGCTACGATGCCATCGTGATCGGCAGTCGCGCGTACGAGACCGAGCCCGCGCTCGTCGCGAACAACGGCCGGCTGCTCGAATACGGGCGCAACGGCGGCCTGATCATCGTGCAGTACCAGCAGTATCCGTTTGTCGACGGCGGATTCGCGCCGTACCCGCTCACGCTCGCGCGGCCGCACGATCGCGTGACCGACGAGAACGCGCCGGTGACGCTCATCGACTCGACGCATCCCGTCTTCCACTATCCCAACGACATCGGCGCGGACGATTGGCGCGGCTGGGTTCAGGAGCGCGGCCTGTATTTCCCGCGCACTTGGGACACGACCTACGTGCCGGTGCTCGAGACGCACGATCCGGGGCCGCCTGTTGCCGAGCTGAACGGGGGCCTGTTGATCGCGCCGTTGGGCCGAGGCACCTACGTGTATTCGGGACTGAGCTTCTTCCGGCAGCTGCCTGCGGGCGTGCCGGGCGCATATCGGCTGTTCGTCAATCTTCTCGGACTCAAGCGCCGCAATGTTCCTTGATACCGTACGTCGTGCGTCGTACGTCGTGCGTGAGGTGCGCGCGAGTCTCCGACGCACGACGCACGACGCGCGACAACACCGGATCTTGCTAGGCGCATTAATCGCGTCGTTGGTTGGATGTTCGCGGGATCACCGTACCCCGTTGGTCATCTACAGTCCTCACGGGAGAGATCTGCTCACGCTCTTCGAGCATCGCTTCGAAGCGGAGCATCCCGACATCGACGTGCGCTGGCTCGACATGGGATCGCAGGACGTGTACGACCGCGTGCGCTCCGAGCGCGCCAATCCCCAGGCTGACATCTGGTTTGGCGGTCCTTCGCTTATTCTCGCGCAAGCGGCCGGTGATTCGCTGCTCGACTGCGCGCGACCATCCTGGGCCGACGCGATCCCGCCGCGGGGGCGTGGCGCGGGCGATTGCTATTTCGCGGCGTACGAGACGCCGGCCGTTTTTCTGTACGCCGAGAAAGTGGTGTCCGCGGCCGACGCCCCGCAGGACTGGGACGACCTGCTCGATCCCAGGTGGAGAGGCAAGCTGATCATCCGCGACCCGCTCGCGAGCGGCACGATGCGCGCGGTGTTCGGCCTGATCATGCTGCGTTCGCAGAAGTTCGCGGGCGATACCGCCTCGGGATTCGCCTGGCTGCGCCGGCTGGACGCGCAGGCCAAGGAATACGTGCAGAACCCGGCGCTCGTGAGCGAGAAAATCGCGCGCCAGGAAGCCCTCGTCACCGTGTGGGACTTGCCCGATGTATTAATCAGCCGCCGCCGCGGCATGCCGATCGGCTACGTCTTCCCCAGCAGCGGGACCGTCGCGATCGAGGACGGCATCGCCGTCGTGCGCGGCGCGAAGCATCGCGACGCGGCCCGCGCGTTCGTGGAGTTCGTCGGCAGCCCCGAGATGCAGCTCGCGGCGGCCCGCGAGGTCTACCGCCTCCCGGCGCGGCTCGATCTGGCGGCCGACTCGCTGCCCGATTGGGTGCGTGATGTGCGTCGCCGCATGGTCGTCGCCGATATGGACTGGAACCTCGTGGCCGAGCGTGGGCCCGAGTGGATGCGCTGGTGGGACCAGCATGTCCGTGGGACGGGAGGAAGCCGTTGACCGCGTTCCTCCAAATCCAGGCGATCAAAAAGCAGTGGGCTCACACCGTGACCGTCGGTCCGATCACGCTCGACATCGCGCGCGGAGAAATTCTCGCGTTGCTCGGCCCGTCAGGCAGCGGCAAGACGACGATGCTGCGGCTGCTCGCCGGATTCGAAACGGCGGACAGCGGCCGCATTCTTGTGGCGAACGACGACGTGACGACACTCCCGCCTGCGCGGCGCCGGTTCGGCATGGTGTTTCAGCACTACGCGCTGTTCCCGCATCTCGACGTGGGCGAGAACGTCGGCTTTGGACTGCGGGGAAGGGGGAAGGGGGACGAGGGACGGGTACAGCAGAAGATCTCCGAGGCGCTGGCATTGGTGGATCTGGCCGGCTACGAGCGGCGCACGGTGCACGAGCTGTCCGGCGGGCAGCAGCAGCGTGTCGCCCTCGCGCGCGCGCTCGCTCCCGAGCCGCGCGTGCTGCTGCTCGACGAGCCGCTGTCCAATCTCGATCCGTCGCTGCGCGAGCGCACGCGCCGGGAGCTGCGCCAGGTGATCAAGCGCGTGGGCATCACGACCGTGTTCGTGACGCACGAGCAGGAGGAAGCGTTCGATCTCGGTGATCGCATCGCGGTGATCAACGCGGGACGGCTCGAGCAGACGGGCGCGCCCGAGGAGCTGTACGAGAAGCCGGCGAATCTGTTCGTCGCGACGTTCGTCGGCCGCGCCAGCGTGTTTCGCGGTGCCGCCGCGCGTGCCCTGTGCGGGAGTAGCGGGGCGCAGGACGCCGTCGTCGTCGTGCGGCCGGAGCGGCTCCGCTTTGCGCCCACGGGCCTTCCCGGCATCGTGCGCGAGCGTCGCTATATCGGCGCCGCCGCGTTTTTCACCGTCGAAAGCGAAACAGCGGGCGTGGACCGGTTCGAGGTCCTGGCGGAGCCCGCCGCGGCTCGCGTGGGCGAGCGCGTGCACGTGCAGGCCACCCGCGCCATTTCGTTATGAGGCGCATGCGCGGGAGTGAGCTCGCCGCGGCCGGTCTCGTGCTGCTGCTCGCCTGGCTCGTCGTCTATCCGATTCTCATCGTGGCGCTCGATGCGGCGGATACGACCGCCCTGCGCGCGTTCTTCACGCGTCCGGGCGAGTGGGCGGCGCTGTGGGCCAGTCTCTGGATCTCCCTCGCGAGCGTCGTCCTGGCGGGGGCGATTGGCATCCCGCTCGCATTCCTGTTCGAGTGGTTCGACTTCCCGGGCCGCAAGACACTGGGGGCGTTGGTCGCCCTGCCGGTCGTGCTGCCACCGCTGGTCGGCGTGATCGCGTTTCTCTTCCTGTACGGCGAGTCCGGATTCATTGCGCGGGCGCTTCAGGCCACGCTCGGCCTCGAGCAGGCGCCCTGGAGACTGCAGGGGGCGAGCGCCATCCTGCTCGTCCACGCCTACTCGATGTACGTGTACTTCTACCTGTTCACCCGCGCGGGTCTGGCCAGGCTCGACGTGTCGATGCTCGAAGCGGCGCAGGCACTCGGGGCCGACCGCCGGGGAACATTCTGGCGCGTGATCGTGCCGCTGCTGCGTCCGGCGCTCGTCGGGGCTGCCATGTTGACGTTCATGACGGCCCTCGGCTCATTCAGCGCGCCCTACATCTTCGGCGGCGGCTTTCGCGTGATGACCACGCAGATCGTCGCCACAAAGTTGAACGGCGATCTGCCGCTCGCGATGGTCGAAACGGTGGCGCTCGCCGTCGTCGCGGTCGTCGGGCTGCTGCTACTGCGACGCACCGAAGGCGAGGACATCCTGGTGGCGCTGGGGAAGGGGATCGCCCCCCGGCCCCGCCCGATCCGCCGGCGTGGCGTGCGGCTGCTCGCGACTGCGGCGGGCTGGGGGCTCGCGGTCGTGCTGCTGCTCCCCCACCTGACATTGCTGCTGGTGTCGCTCGTGCCGTATGGCGCGTGGACGACCGAGATCCTCCCTCCGGTGCTCAACTTCCAGAACTACGGGCGCTTGTTCTCGGAAGCGGAGCGGCTGCGCCCGATGATCAACTCGCTGTGGATGGCCGCAGCGAGCACGGCGGTGGCGGTGGCAGTCGCGCTCTTGGGTGGATGGCTGGTCGTGCGCCGGCGCGTTGCGCTGCGGCGCGCGATCGAGGCGCTGCTGGCGCTGCCGTGGGCGCTGCCCGGAACCGTGTTCGCGATCGCACTCGCGATCACGTTCAGCGTCACCGCCCCGTTGCAGCTGCGCTTCGTGCTGGTGGGCACGGCCGTGATTCTTCCACTCGCCTATCTGGTGCGGGCGCTGCCGCTGACGGGACGGGGGATTCTCGCGTCGTATCGCCAGCTCGATCCGTCGCTCGAGGAAGCCGCGGCCAGCCTGGGCGCGGGCCGCTGGCGCACGCTGGCGCGCGTGACGATCCCGCAGCTGCGGCCGGGCCTCGCGGCCGGCGCAAGCCTGGCGTTCGTCGCCGGCCTGGGGGACATGGTCGCGTCGATCGTGCTGTACACGTATGAGACCCGGCCCGTGTCGATCGAGATCCTGTCCAGCCTGCGCCTCTCCGAGACCGGGGTCGCGGCCGCCTTCGGCGTCGTGCTGATGCTGGTCAGCGCGCTGGTCCTGGGCATCGGCGCCAGACGATGAAGCGCCTGTCGGTGCTGATGCTCGTGGCGTTCGTGGACATGATGGGTCTCATGATCATCTGGCCCCTGCTCCCGCTGTACGCGCAGAACCTCGGGGCCTCGGCGACGACGGTGGGGCTGCTGGCCGCGTCGTTTCCCGTCGCGCAGCTCGTGTCGTCCCCGGTGTGGGGCTACGTCTCCGACCGCTACGGCCGCCGGCCGGCGCTGCTCGTGGGACTCGGCGCCTCTGCGATCGCCTACATCGTCTTCGGGTTTGCGCACGCGGTCTGGCTGCTGTTTGCCTCGCGCTTTGTGCAGGGGTTGGGCGGCGGGACCACCGGCGTAGTGCAGGCGTACGTCGCCGACACGATGCTGCCGCGCGAGCGCGCGAAGGCGTTGGGATGGCTCTCGGCCGCGACGAGCGCCGGCGTGATCATCGGCCCGGCGATCGGCTCGTTCATGCATCGCTTCGGCGAAGCAGCGCCGGGATTGTTCGCGAGCGCGCTCGTCCTGATCAACGTGGCCTTCGCGTGGAAGTGGCTGCCCGAGTCGCGCTGGGCGCAGGCCGGCGTCACGCGCACCAGCACGGAGGAGCGCGCGGCGCGCCGGTCGGTGACGATGCGCGAAGCCGTGCAGAACATCGTGCAGCCGGCCGTGCGCGTACTCAGCGACCCCACCCGGCCGGTGTCGCTGCTCATCTGGATCTATGCGCTGGCGATGCTCGCCTTCAACGCGCTGCCTCCGGTGTTCTCGCTGTACCTGCACGACCGGTTCGGGATCACCGCGGATCAGATTGGATACTTCTTCATGGTGTTCGGCGCGGTAGGCGTTCTGATGCGCACGGCGCCGGTAGGCTGGTTCAACGCCAAGCTCGGGGAAGTGCGAACGATGCAGCTGGGCACCGTCCTGTTGCTCGCGGGATTCGTGCTGGTACCGCTGGCGCCGTCGCTGCCGCTATTCATCGCGGCCCAGATTCTCATGCCGCTCGGAACCGCGCTGCTGTTCCCCGCCAACTCGGCGCTCGTGAGTCATCGAGCCCATCACGATGAAATCGGGCTGACCATGGGCGTGCAGCAGACCTATCGCGGCGTTGCGGCGATCGTGGGGCCCGTGTACGCCGGTGGCGCGTACGAGACGCTGGGTCAGCACGTGCCGTTCTACATCTCGGCGGCGATCATCGTGTTCGTCCTGTATTTGACGCTGCGGATCCGCGCGGATAGCCCTACACAGGTGGCGGTGGGGACCTGAACATCGCTACTTTCTGCTCATGAATCTCGCCATCTACGCCGCACTGCTGGCGTCCCTCCTGACGATGTCGCCGCCACCACGCCCCAAGCTCGTCGTCGTCATCACGGTCGATCAGCTGCGGCCGGACTACTTCACGCGCTGGAAGAGCCAGCTCACGGGTGGTCTGGGACAGCTTGCCAATGAAGGCGCGTTTTTTACCGACGGCTATCAGGACCACGCCGTGACCGAGACCGCGCCGGGGCATTCGACGGTGCTCTCGGGAATGTGGCCGGCGCACACCGGCATCATTCGCAACTCGGAGGGTGTCCAGGACTCGACCGCCCCGCTGCTGGGGACGAGTGGGCCGGGAGCGTCGCCCCGACGGTTTCGGACCACGACACTGGTCGATTGGCTCAAGGCGGCCGATCCCACCGCGCGTGCGCTCTCGGTGAGCCGCAAAGACCGCGGCGCGATTCTGCCCATCGGAAGGGCCAAAGAGCAAGTCTACTGGTACCAGTCGGGCCTCTTCACGACGAGCCGCTACTACTCCGATTCGTTGCCGGCCTGGGTGCAGGCGTTCAACGCGCGGCGGCTGCCGTTCAAGGCGGCGAATACGGTGTGGACGCTGCTGCTGCCCGACAGCGCCTACAAGGAAGCGGACGACGAGACGTGGGAAAACCTCGGGCGCGACATCGTGTTCCCGCACCGCCTGCCGGCGGACAGCGTTCGGGCCGCCGCCGCCGTGGCGGGCACCCCGGCGATGGATTCGCTCACGCTGCTGTTTGCGCTCGAGGGGTTCGAGGCGCTGCGTCTTGGCCGGCGGGGGGGGGGGACCGATATCCTCGCGGTCAGTCTGTCCAGCATGGATGCGGTCGGTCATTCATTCGGCCCCGACTCGCGCGAGGTCCATGACCAGATGTTGAGGTTGGACCGTTATCTCGGGTGGTTCCTCAAGCGGCTCACTGATCGCGTGGGTCGTGACAATGTCGTCGTCGTCCTCACCGCCGATCACGGCGTCACGCCGCTGCCCGAGCGGACGCGCGCGAAGACCGGCGGCGCGGCCTACCGCGTGCTGCTCGACACGCTGGTGGCCGGCCTCAATCGCGACCTGGATCGCCTGGCGGGAACCGCCGACGCGCCGCGGCAATGGCTGGAGTTCGACAGCGGCATGCTATTGCTGCGCGACAACGGCCGGTTCGCCGCGACCGGCATCAAGACCGACAGCATTCTCGACGCCACGATCGCGCGCATCCTGCGCGTGCAGGGCGTGGCCCGGGTGATCAAGCCCGCCGATCTGGCGAGTGCCGACACCGCCTCCGATCCGGTCGCGCGTCGCTGGCTGCATCTGCTCACGCCCGACGCCGGTGTCGTGCTCACCGTCACGCCGCAGCCCGGCTCCGTTTGGGACATCCCCAACCTGCCGATCGCCATGCACGGCGTTGCGTCCGACGATGATGCGCACGTGCCGATCATCCTGTGGGGTCGAGGCGTGCGGCGGGGCGCGTACGCGGGCCGCATGAATACCGTGGACATCGCGCCGACGCTCAGCGTCCTGCTCGGCATCACGCCGCTGGCGCTGGTGGACGGGCACGCGCGCACGGAAGCGCTGCTGCCGAGGAATTAGCCGCGTGGTCCAGAAACAAACCGCGAATCAGATCCAACGGATCGAGGAGCTGCAGCACTACGTGCGGACGCTGGATAAGGTCCGGAAGATGGTTGCCGAGCTCGATTCCAACCGCGCCGCTAACCCCAAGATCATCAACGGCATCTGCGCGAATATCGCGCGCGAGCTGTCGCACATGCGGCAGCGCGCGCTCACGGCGAATCTCGGGACGTTGCCGGACGTCGCGGGCTCCCTGGCCATCGTGGCGGGCCGGGCGGGGACGGGACTCAACATGAAGGTGCGCGCGCTCGCGGACGGCGTGAACAGCATGTCGATGCAGCTCGATCAGTCGCTGAGATTGGCGCACGAGGCGCGTCCCGAAAAGGAAAAAGACGAGAAGAAGCAATCGTAGCGATCAGCTGTCGCGCGCTCACTAAGCGCTTTGGGGACCTCATCGCGGTCGCGGGGCTCGATCTGACCGTGCCCGCGGGCGAATGCTTCGGCCTGCTCGGTCCCAACGGCGCGGGCAAGACGACCACCATCGAGATCCTCGAAGGGCTGACACCGCCCGACAGCGGCGCGGTCGAGGTCCTCGGCACGCCGTGGCGTGACGGGGCCGAGGGACGCGCGCTGCGCGAGCGCCTCGGCATTCAACTGCAGGAAACGCAGCTCGCCGACAAGCTCACGGTGACTGAGACCCTCGCCCTGTTCCGCTCGTTCTACCGGCAGTCCCACACGGTCGATGAAGTCTTGGCCCTCGTCGAGCTGGAAGAAAAGCGCCGCGCGCGCGTGGTCACGCTGTCCGGTGGTCAGAAACAGCGGCTCGCCGTCGCGTGCGCGCTGGTGAGCAAGCCGGAGCTGCTGTTTCTCGACGAGCCCACCACCGGTCTCGATCCGCAGTCGCGGCGCCAGTTGTGGGAGATCATCCGGCGGTTTCGCGCCGCGGGCGGCACGGTGTTGTTGACCACGCACTACATGGAGGAAGCCGAGCGGTTGTGTGATCGCGTCGCGATCATGGATCACGGCAAGGTCATCGCCCTCGGCACCCCCCGCGAGTTGATCGCGACGCTGGGCGCGGAGCATGTGATCGAGTTCGCGCTCAACGACGGCGTTCCCGCGGATCTGGTGGATGCACTGCGGACCCTGGGCGGCGTGACCGCCGTCCGGCCGGGCGCCGACGGGGGCGCGGGGGGGGGCGGTCTCTCGCTGACCGTCACGGAGCTGCACCGCACGCTGCCCGCGCTGCTGACGCTGCTGCAGCGGCGCGCGCTCGAGCTGTCGCTGCTCACGACGCATCACGCCACGCTCGACGACGTGTTCGTCGCGCTGACGGGACGGCAGCTCCGTGATACGTGAGCACCCGATGTTTCAGCTGGCGCTGTCGCGCATGCGCGAGTTCTATCGCGAGCCCGAGGCGGTGTTCTGGGTGTTCGGCTTCCCGATCGTGCTCGCGTTCGCGCTGGGCCTCGCGTTCCGCAACACGGGACCAGGCGAGCTGCAGGTGGGGGTGGCGGCCGGCGCGGGCGACAGCGCGCTCGCGGCGACCCTCGACTCGTCGCCGCGCCTCGTCGCGGCGGTGCTCGATTCCGGGACCGCGCGCTTGCGGCTCCGCACCGGGCGCATCGCCCTCCTCGTCGTGCCCGGCGATCCACTGGTCTATCGCTACGACTCGACGCGAACCGAAAGCGGGCTCGCGCGCCTCGAAGTGGATGACGTGCTGCAGCGGGCGCAGGGACGGTCGGACCGCGTGGCCGTGCGGGACGACCGCGTCGTCGCTCCCGGATCGCGCTATATCGACTTTCTGATTCCAGGCCTGCTCGGCATGAACCTGCTGGGCAGCGGGATCTGGGGCGTCGGCTTCTCGGTGGTCCAGGCGCGGCAGCGCAAGCTGCTCAAGCGCTACATGGCCACCCCGATGCGTCGGAGTCACTACCTCCTGAGCTTCATCTTGTCCCGGCTCGTGTTTCTGCTGCTCGAGGTGGTGGCGCTCGTGGGGTTCGGGTGGCTGCTGTTCGGCGTCGCCGTCCGCGGCTCCTTCGCCACGCTGGCCGCCCTCACGATTCTGGGCGCGTTCGCGTTCGCGGGGCTCGGCTTGCTGGTGGCGAGCCGCGCGAGAACGATCGAAGGCGTGTCCGGATTGATGAATCTCGTGATGCTGCCGATGTGGATTCTGTCGGGGACGTTTTTCTCCTACGCTCGCTTCCCCGATGCGATGATTCCGTTCGTCAAGGCGCTGCCGCTCACCGCGCTCAACGACTCGCTCCGGGCGGTGATGATCGACGGGGCCGGCTTGCTGTCGCTCGGCGCGCCGGTCGCTATCGTCGTGGCCTGGGGGGCTGTCAGCTTCGCGATCGCGTTGAAGATCTTTCGCTGGCGCTAATCGAGCTCGGGTCGGAACAAGGCCGCCAGCCGGCGCCAAAATCCACCCAACGCGCCCCGAACTGCCGCGCGGAATGCATCGGCCGAATGGAATCGCTCGGCGGGATCGCTGCGGAGCGCGCGCCGCAGCGCCTCCTCGAGCTCGCGCGGCACGTCACGCCGCTCCGTGCCGAGCGCGGGGACGTCATCCACGGTCTGGCGCGCCAGGATTTGCTCGGGTGTCTTGCCGCTGAACGGCGGCCGGCCCAGCAGGCTGTAGTACGCGACGGCACTGAGCGAGTACAGGTCCGCCCGCTGGTCGACCTTCTCGCCCAGCAGCTGCTCGGGCGCGGCAAACTGGGGCGTGCCGCTCCGCGACGTGGCGCCGCCGAACCGGGCGCCGCCGCGCAGCGCCAGCGCGAGTCCGAAGTCGGTGATGCGCAGCCGTCCGTCGGGTTCGATCAGCATGTTCTCGGGTTTCAAGTCGCGGTGGATCAAGCCCACGCTGTGTGCGTGTTCGAGCGCCGAGAGCGCCTCGAGCAGCAGCCGTTCGGTCTGTTGCAGGGAGAAGTTCCCGTGGCGCTGAATGACCTGCGCGAGATTTGAGCCGGGCACGTACTCCATCGAATACCAGGTCAGCCCGGCGCGACCCGTAATGTCGTAGATGCTCACGATGTTGGGATGCCGCAGCCGCGCCGCGAGCTGCGCCTCACGCCGGAACCGCTCGGTCACGCCCGGGTCCGCCGTGAGCGCGGGGTGCAGCACCTTGATCGCGACGTCGCGCTCGAGCGCCAGATCGCGCGCGCGGTACACGCGGCCGAATCCGCCCGTCCCGACTTCTTCGAGCAGCTCGTAATCGTCCCCCAACGCGCGCCGCAGCCGCCGTTCGAATCCGGACTCGGTGATCGTCGGTGCCGCCGCGGGGACCTGGAAGGTGCCCGCATCGCTCACGAAGTCCTCGAGCATCTCCGTCGCCGTGTAGTAGCGGCCCTTGGGCACGCGTGACAGCGCGCGGACGATGACGCGCTCCACGGCGGCGGGAATCGCCTGGCGCTGCTGCCGCGGCGGGACGAGCCGGGCCGGATCGACGTCGGGCGTGTTTCCCGTGAGCGCGGCGTAGATATTGGCCGCCACGCTATACACGTCACTCGCCGGGTCGCCGGTTTCGCCCGCCCGCACTTCGGGCGCCATGAACGCCGCGCTGGGATCGTCCGGCGGCAACGGCTCGAGGTAGGGCAGGCACCAGTTCGAATAGCGCAGATCGGTGATCACCCCCGCGCCGCTGGTGTTGAGCATCAAGGTGGACGGAACAACTCGGCGCATGATGATCCCGCGGGCGTGGGCATGCTCGAGCCCGGACAGGAGGTCCCGGATCATCGACATCGTTTGCGGGATCGGCCTGGCTCCGCGTCGCAGCGCATCCGCGAGACTTTCGCCCTCGATCCAGTTCGCGGTGCGGTACGCGAAGCTTCCGATCTCGCCCGCCGCATACGCGTGCCGGATGGCCGGGTGGTCGAGCGCCGCGAGCGTTTCGGTCTCGCGCATGAACCACGCGCGGCCGGGCGTGCCGGCGGTCAGGTGGACGCGGATCGCCACGTGCCGCTTGAGGACGCGATCCCAGGCCTGGTACAGAGCCCGTTCCGGCGACAGCGCCACGAGATTGTCGAGCCGGAACGACGGCTCGAGCGCGCGCACCGCCTCATCGAGCAAACCCGCCGGAGGCGTTGCGGCCGGTTTAGTGACAGTCGTCACAGTGGGAACGGGGGAGCGGGGGTCAGGGGTGCGCACCGGCGCCTAATCTAAGTGAGGATTCGTCTGGCACGAATCTCCAGTCGGTCACAGATTGGTCCTGTGCAGGAGTACTCGCGGGTTCGTCACAAGGTCGAGCGGCGCGTTCGCCCCGACCGCCGTACGGGTCTGGATCGCCGCATTACCGAGCGACGCGTCCGGCAGGTCCCGGTTATGGTGGAACGGCGCGGCTTGGGCGGCTCCGACCGGCGCAGCCGGGTCGAGCGACGCTCTCCCAGTCCGCGCCGCCGGCTGCAGGACCGCCGCGGCTCCGGCCTGACGCTCGACATCACTTCATCCTGATCCGCACCACCGCCCAGTCGTTGCGTCCCGCCCGCGCGTAGCGGGCGTCCCGCACGTAGATCGCGTGCTCCGCCGTGTCGACCTCGGCCACCAGAAACCGGGCGAATTGTGCCATGGCGCGCCCTTCGAGGGTGCTCTCGAGCGCCCGGACGACGGGCCGGGCGCGCAGATGGCGGGGGAGCCGCCAGTCGTCGCCCGCGACGGTATCGATGCTCGCGTAAATCGCTTCCCACGTGAACGGGCGGCCCACATTGGTGAGCGCGGCCCACTGCGCGTTCTGCCCAAAACGCCCGTGCGCGATCTGACGGATTTCGTTCTTGCGCGCAGCCGCCGCGAGCCCCTGCGCGCCCGCGTACGCCGCGAGCGCCAGCAGCGCATAGGCGGCGACCCGCTGCCGGGCGACCGGCCCGAACCAGTACCGGGTCCATCCGATGACGGCGATCACGCACACGAGCGCGTACACCGCGAGCACCCATAGGGCCACGAGCTCATGGGCTAGCCCGACGAAGACCGTGAATGTACCGCCGACTGCCAACACGCCTGCGAGCGGGATCCAGTGGCGTTCCGTCCCCCACGCGAGCGCGATCAGGGGCAGCAGCCAGAAGAACGGATCGACGATTGCAACCCAGTCGAGGTAGTACCAGCGGTTCGCCCAGGGCAGAAACGGCCGCCAACCGTACGACCCCTGCCAGTCCAAGAAGAGATGGCTCAACACGGCGGCCCCGATGCATGCCGCCAGCCAGTGCCACGGTGGGACGGCGACGGTCAGTCCTCCACCGCGTCGTTCCAGCCACCAGCGCGCCGCGCGCCATCCTGCGCCGAGGAGCAGCGTGAGCGCGATCGTTTCCACCAGGGCGCCGATGAGCGAGTGGGTGATGCCACGATGCAGGACCAGGAAATCGGCGCGAGTGCCGGGCAGACCGATAAGGAGCTCGGTCCAATCTGGCGCGTTGGCCGCGACGATGCCGATCAAACCGGCGCGGGCCACGTGGCGGTCGGCGACGGCGCGCCCCAGGGCCACGCCGACCAACGCGTGCGCAAGGTTGTCCATCGCTACACTTTGACCTCCCACCTCGCGGCTGGCAATGAGATAGCCGCAGCGGCGCGAGTCTCCGCGCCTAAATGATCGGCGTTAGTTTTCCGGCCAATGAATCTCCTGGGATGGATGCGCGCAGCGGAGGAATCGCTTGCGCAATGGGACGAGCTCGTCGCGCTGGCGGCGGCCGTCAAGGCCGATGGACTTGATCGCACGCTGGTGTGCGGCATGGGGGGGTCAAGTCTGGTCGCCGACGTCCTGGCCGAGACCTTTCGCGTGCCGCACCTCCACGTACTGGACAGTACGAACCCCGCAGCCGTCCGTGCGGCAGGAGCGGACGCCGATCTTGCGCGCACCTTGTTCGTCATTTCCAGCAAGTCGGGCAACACCGTCGAAACGCTCGCCTTTTGTCATCATTTCATGACGCGCGCGCGCCCCGAGCAATTCGTCGCGATCACCGAGACGGGCAGCCCCCTCGCGGCTTTGGCGCGCGAATGGCGCTTCCGCGCGATCATCCCACATCCCCCGGACGTGGGCGGACGATATTCGGCGCTGACCGCCGTCGGCATGCTGCCGGCGGCGCTGGGTGGCATCGACGGCCGTGAGATCCTCACCCGTACGCGAGGGATCGATGTGTCGGCGGCGAAGGCCCTGGGCCGGAGGATTGGGGAGACGGCGACGGGCGGCCGCGACAAGCTGTGCGTGTCACCGCCGCCGTCACTCGCCGGGCTCGCGTACTGGATCGAACAGCTGATCGCCGAGAGCTCGGGCAAGGACGGTCGCGGCGTCGTTCCGATCGTCAACGATCCCGTGGGCACGACGCTCCCGGACATGCAGACGGCTGGCCCAAGCGAGTTCTCTTCTGATCCGCTCGATCTTGGCGTGGAGTTTCTGCGCTGGGAGTACGCGACCCAGGCGCTGTGTGAGACCCTGGGCGTGAATGCGTTCGATCAACCCGATGTCGAAGAAGCCAAACGGCTGGCACGCGCGGAGCTGGAAGGGGCGAGTGCGAGCGTAGGGGCGCAGCATGCTGCGCCCCTACCCACGATAGGACTGCAGGAGCTTCGTCGCAGCGCCCGGCCTGGGGACTACATCGCGATTCTCGCCTACGTGCCGCCCACACCCGCGGTGTTCACCCAGCTGCGGGAGCTGCGGGCCGCGTGGGGTCGCGCCCTGGGGGGGGGGTGCGCGACGACGCTTGGTATCGGCCCGCGCTACCTCCACTCGACCGGGCAGCTGCACAAAGGCGGGCCGCCGAACGGATTGTTCCTCGTCATCACGACCGACACGCCCGCCGATATCGAGATCCCGACGATGGGCACGAGCTTCGGCGCATTGCATCGCGCACAAGCGCGCGGGGACGTTCGAGCGCTGCTGGCGAGACGGCGCCGTGTGGCTCACGTCCATCTGTCCAGCGTCGCGGAGCTCGCTCAGATCCGGCCGTGACGGCATTCATCTTTCATCTGATCGCGCACACGCACTGGGACCGCGAGTGGTTCCTTCCGCGCGCGGCTTTTCACGCGCGGCTCATCGCGATGTTCGACGTTCTCCTCGAACGTATGGCCGCCGATCCGGGATTCCGGACCTTCCTGCTCGACGGTCAGACCGTCCTCGTCGAGGATTACCTGCGTGCTCGTCCCGAGCGCGAGGGCGAGCTGAAGACACTCGTCAAATCCGGCCGCTTGCAGGTAGGGCCGTGGTACGTGCTGGCGGACGAGCTGATCCCGTCGGGGGAGTCGTTGATCCGGAACCTGCTGCTCGGCACGGCGGATGCCGAGCGCTTGGGTGGGCGATCGGACGTGCTGTACTCGCCCGATGCATTCGGGCATCCGGCCGCACTGCCGGCGCTGGCGCGGGAGTTCGGGATGAAGTTCGGGGTTGTGTGGCGCGGCCTGGGCGGAGAGCCGGGTCAGGAGCAGGACTTTTTTCGCTGGCGTGGCCTGGACGGACGGGACATCCTGCTGTGGCATCTTCCGCAGCAGGGTTACGAAATCGGCGCGGCGTTGCCGGCTGCCGGCGCCCGACTGCCGGACATTTGGAGTCAGGTGCGCGCGGCGCTGGTGCAACGCGCCGCCGGGAAGCACGTGCCGCTGTTCATCGGCGCCGACCATCACGCGCCCCATCCCACACTGGCCCGCCTGCGCGACCTGCTGGCGGACCTCGAGCCGACGAGCGCGTTTCGCGTGTCGCGTCTCGACGAGTTCTTCCAGGCGGCCGACGGAACGCCGGCGCGGCCGGTCGAGGGCGAGCTGCGCTGGTCGTACGGCTACACGTGGACCCTGCAGGGAGTGCATGGGACGCGCGCGCCCCTCAAACGGCGCCACGGACAAGTGGAGTTGTGGTTGGAGCGTATCGCGGAACCACTCGGGGCGCTCGCTCGGCTTGCAAATCCGGCTGCGGCAGGCCGCGATCGCCGTCCGGTGCTCGACAGCGCGTGGCGAACGCTCGTGCGCACGCAATTCCACGATACGATTGCGGGGTCCACGGCAGACAGCGTCGCCGCCGCGGCGGAGCATCGGCTCAACGAGGTAGCGGCGTACGCCGGAGAGCTGACGCGCGGCGCGCTGCACGAGCTGGCGGGTTACGATCCCGACGCGGCGCGCGAGCGCACCGATGGAGCGGAGCCCACGCTCGTGCTCTGGAATCCTGCGGCGCGGCCGCGTGGCGGCGTCACCATCGCCGATGTCAGCATGTTTCGGCGCGACGTGCTGGTGGGGCCTCCGGCCGCCGGTCGCGCACCGCGACAGGGGCCGGGTTTCCGGCCTTTTGCGCTGTATGGCACTGGGGGAGGGGGAGGGGGGGGCGCTCGAGCGATTCCCGTCCAGGTGCTCGCACAGCGCGTCACCCAGGAGCGCGCCGACGCAGCCCGGCACTATCCCGATCAAGACGAAGTCGAACAAATCCGGATCGCGTTCCGGGCGCCGCCCGCGCCGGGCTTGGGAGTGACGGCATGGAAAGCCGGTCCCCCCGTTCCGCTGCCGCGCGCCGAGGACGCCCGAGTGCGCGGTCGCTCGCTCGAGAATCGATTCGTCCAGGTTGTCCTGGAGCCGAACGGCGCGCTGACGATTACCGATCGACGGAAGAACGAGCGCTACGGGGACCTGTTGCGGCTCGAGGACGCCGGCGATGCCGGCGACGCGTACACGTTCGCTCCGCCGTCGCGCCGGCGCACGAAACAGAGCCGGGGGCCGATCACCGTCCGACGGCTCGCGGCGGGGCCGCTGGTTGCCGCGCTCGAGGCACGCTGGGAAGTGACCCGCGGCATCGATGCGCGCATGGTGGTGCAGCTGTACGCCGACAGCCCGATCGTCCGCACGACGCTCGAAATCGACAACCGCAACTCCTACCACCGGCTGCGGGCGCGGCTCGCCACGGGGCTCGGGGGAGCGGGGGGGGGCGTGCCGGCCACGGCCGGGACCGCGTTTGGGGCGGTCGCGCGACCACCGGTCACCGTTCCCGCACAGGCGTATCCGCGCGAGACGCCTGTACGCACGGCGCCGGCGCAGCGTTTTGTCGCCGTGGCTCGCGGCGGGCGCGGCCTCGCCGTGCTCGCTCCGGCGTTCTTCGAGTACGAGTGGACCGCGAAAGGCGATCTCTACATCACGCTGCTGCGCGCCGTCGGCGACTTGTCGCGCGGCGATCTCCCCACGCGGCCGGGGCATGCAGGTTGGCCCACCGCGATTCCGGCCGCCCAATGCCTCGGAAAGACGCGGATCGATCTCGCCCTCGTTCCGGTGAGCGCCGCCGACGTGGAGCGCGGTGACGCGCTGCCCCAGCTCTGGGAGGATGCCTTCCTGCCGCTGCACGGTCTGTGGCTGCGGGACGCGGCGGCGCTGACACTGTCGCCGATCACCATCGCCCTCGAAGGCACCGGACTCGTGTTCTCGGCGCTCAAGCCGGCGCAGATCGGCTCGCCCATGGTGCTACGCTGCTACAACACCACGGGACGCAAGGTGTCGGGCGCCTGGCGCTTTGGGCACGGCGTCAAGACGGCGCATCGCGTGCGCGCGGATGAACGTGAAGCGGTCGCCCTGGTGCTCGAGCAACGGGGCAACATCGTGCGGTTCGTCGCCGAACCGCATGAAATCGTCTCGATACTGGTGACGTGATGGAGGAACATTTTCTCACGACGTCTCGCACCGCCCGCTACTTCACACTTGGCTCGCCCCCCCCGGAGCGCGCCCCGGGGGGGGAGCTGTGGTTCGTGTGTCACGGCTACGGCCAACTGGCGGCCCGGTTTCTCGAGCGCTTCCAGCCGATCGAGGCGGAGCAGCGCTGCATCGTCGCGCCCGAAGGGCTGTCACGGTTTTATCTGTCGGAGCATCCCGCGGAGCGGCGAGTCGGCGCGAGCTGGATGACCAAGGAAGATCGGCTCCACGAGATCGACGATTACGTCCGATATCTCGATGCGGTGTACGCCAAAGTGTCGCCGGCCCAGCACGCCGTCACCGCGCTCGGCTTCTCACAGGGCACGGCGACCGTCTGTCGCTGGGCGGCACTCGGTGCGTCGCGCATCGACCGGCTGATTCTGTGGGGCGGGGAAGTGCCACCGGACCTCGATCTCAAACTGCTGCGCGTTCCCCGGTTGGTGCTCGTCTACGGCACACGAGACGAGTTTTTCACTCCCAAGGTCGTCGCGGCGAACGAAGCCCGGCTGCGCGAGCACGGCGTGCCCTATGAGCTGATGTCGTTCGAGGGTGGCCACGTCATCGAGGCTGACACGCTCGGTCGACTGATCTAGCGGTTGACGTTGGGATCGAGCACATCGCGCAGGGCATCTCCGAGCAGCGTGCATGCCACCACGACCAGGACCAACGCGACACCGGGCGCGGTCGCTACCCACGGCGCGTTGACGAGTGTGTCACGTCCCGACGCGATCATGTTGCCCCACGATGGCGTCGGTGGTTGCACGCCCAGCCCGAGGTAGGACAATCCCGCCTCGAGCATGATCGTGTTCCCGACCCCCAGCGCCGCCGCCACGATCACCGGCGTGAGCGCATTGGGGAGGATGTGCCGCGCGAGCACGCGCAGCCGCCTCGATCCGACGGCCACTGCTCCTTCGACAAAGGGCCGCGCTGCGAGCCCCCGCACTTCGCCATGCACCAGTCGCGCGATGCTCATCCAACCGGTCAGGCCGAGGACCACGATCACGAGCGCGGTGCTGGGGCGCCACACCGCCGCCAGGAGCAGAAGCAACACCACGCGCGGCAGCGCCAGCGCGAAATCGGTCAGACCCAGCAGCGTGACGGAGAGCGGGCCGCGCCAGTACCCCGCGACCGCGCCGACGAGCACACCGACCACGAGCGACACCAGGACCGCGAGCAGGCCGACGCCCATCGAGATCCGGGCGCCGTAGACGAGCCGGGTCCAGACATCGCGACCGAACCGATCCGTGCCGATCGGATGGAAGTCCCCGTGCACGTCGGTGGACAGCGGCGGCAGGAAGCGCGTCGCGACGATGTCTCGCTGTGCGGCGGGATCGCCGCTCGTCACGAGCGGTGCGCCGGCGGCGCACAGCAGGACCACCAACAGGATCAGTGCGCCGAACGCGCCGCGCCGGTCACGCAGCAATCGCGTCACGCCGTCAGACTCGCGCGCACTCTGGGGTCGAGCCAGCCGGCGAGCATATCGGCCAGCAGGTTGCCGGCGACAACGAGCACAGCACTGATCGCCGTCGCCGCCATGACGACGGGGTAATCGCGTGCCTGCACCGCCTCGACGAGCACGCGCCCGACGCCCGGCCACGCAAATACCGCTTCCACAAACACAGCGCCTGAAAACAGCGCGGGGAGCGACATGCCGAGTAGCGTCACGATTGGCGTCAGCGCGTTACGCAGCGCGTGGCGGACAATGACCTGGCGCGAGGTCAGCCCTTTGGCGCGTGCGGTTGTAATGAAAGGCTGGCTCAGCGTTTCGATCATCGCGCCGCGCACGAACCGCGCGGCTCCGCCGATGCCGATCAGCGTCAGGGTCGCGAGCGGCAGCGCGAGGTGGCGGGCGCGGTCCACGAGCCACCCCCCGCCGCTCAGATAATCGGCGTCGAACCCCGCAGCCCCGAAGGCCGGGAGCCAGCGCGCCCAGTAGGTGAACACGAGCACCAGCATCAGCCCGAGCCAGTAGCCCGGCACCGCGAACAACGTCACCGACGCGACCGACAGCGCCGTATCGCTTCGCGAACCGCTGCGAGCCGCCTGGAGCGCTCCGACCGCGACACCGATGAGATAGCTGAGCAGCAGGGAGAGGCCGACGAGCCGGACGGTGGCCGGCCAGGCGGTGGCGAGCAGCTGCCGCACGGGAAGGGCCTGGGCGATGCTGCTGCCCCAATCGCCCCGCGCGAACCGGTTGAGCCAGGTCGCGAATTGCGCCGCGAGGGGCCGGTCCAGCCCGAGCGCCTCGCGCTGCATCGCGACCTGCTCGGGCGTTGCATTCGGACCGAGCAGCAGGTGCACGGGATCTCCCGGCGCGGCGTGCAGCAGCAGAAACGTGAGGATCACGACGCCGAGCACGACGGCGAGACCGGCGAGCACACGGTGGCCCAGCCTGGCGAGCATCGGCGGGAATCTCGCGCGGCGTATCGGCCCCCGCTAGAATGCGTGCGTGGCGCGTTCGCGCATGTTCTTCCTCGCCGCCGTCCTCCTGCTCAGCGCCTGCGGCGACGAGTCGCAGCGCCGCGGTAGGGCGGTGCTGTTCGCCTCCGGCGCCGATCTGCTCAGCATCAACCCGTTGCTCACGGACCATCCACTCGCGCGCCAGGTCCAGCGGTACGTCTTGCTCCTCACCCTGGCTCGGTACGACTCGACGCTCACGCCGCACCCGTATCTTGCGCGCTCGTGGCAGTGGTCGGAGGATGGTCGCGCGCTCACGTTTCACCTGCGCACCGACATTCGCTGGCACGACGGCGTTCCGACCACCGCACGCGATGTCGTGTGGACCCTGAACGCGGCACGCGACCCCGCGACCGGCTACCCACGCATGAGTCAATTGCGCGGCATGACGGCGGTGACGGCGGTGAACGATTCGACGGTCGCGCTCCGTTTCGCGCGCGCCCCCCCCGTCCAGGGCTTTCCTGACGTGCTCACCGATCTCGCCATCGTCCCGGCGCATCTGCTCGACTCGGTGCCACACGCGCGCCTGCGCACGGCGGCATGGAACGCGCATCCAATCGGCAACGGCCCGTTCCGGTTCGTGCTCCATGAAGCGAACCGCCGCTGGGTGTTCGCGCGCAACCCGGATTTTCCGGCCGGGCTCGGGGGGCCGCCCTTGATCGAAAAGCTGATCGTGGTCGTCGTCGACGAGCCGACGATCAAGCTGACCGCGCTGGTTGCCGGCGAGCTCGATTTCGCCGGGATCAATCCGCAGCACGCGGCGTTCGTGCGGCGGCGGGACGGCCTTGCCGTGCGAGACTACCCGCTGATTTACCCGTTTGGGCTTGTCCTCAATACGAGGCGACCGCCCTTCAATGATCCGCGCGCGCGGCTCGCCGCCGCGCTGGCCATCGACCGGCAGGAAATCGTCGACGGGTATTTGTTTGGGTACGGTGTGCCGGCGACCGGGCCCGTGCCGCCCGATGTACCCCAGTACGTCGCGACGCCGCCCGTTCGCCTCGATCCTGATTCGGCACGCCGCCTGGTTGCCTCGCTCGGGGTCCGGCCTCAGTTCGAGCTCCTGACCGTCGGGAGCGGCGAGGCGCCGCTCGAGCAGATGCTGCAGGCGCGACTCAACGCGGTTGGATTCGACGTCCGAATCCGGCAGCTCGCGAACTCCGCGTTCCAGGATTATGTGAGCGGCTCACGGCATGACTTCAGTGCGGCCGTGATGGGCATCCCGGGTGATCCGGGACTCGGCTTTCTGCAGCGGGTCGGAGAGCTCACGGGCGTCGTCGTTCCCGCCGACCCCACGGCCGCGCAGCAGGTGCTGGCGGAACAACTCCCGGTGATCTGGTTGTATCACGCGCGCGGCGTTCAGGGGATGAATCAGCGCGTGCTAGGCGTTCAAATGGACGTCCGGGGTGAGCTCCCCACCGTCACGGCCTGGCACATTCGAGCAGCGCAATGAGACGGCGCGACCTCCCGACCGAGTTCCATGGCACGGCCCCGATGCGGCTCGATTTCGCCGGCGGCTGGACCGATGTGCCCCCATTCTCGGCGCGCGAAGGTGGCGTGGTGGTCAACGGGGCCATTGGACTGCGCGCCCATGTCGAGCTGAAGCTCGGCGGCACGCTGCTCCGCCTAGACGCCGAAGAGCTCGGCGAAACGCTCGAGTGCGCGAATGCCGGCGGGCTCGTGCGCGGGGGGAAGCTGCCCCTGCTCACGGCGGCCCTGCGCATGTTTCCGGTGCTGGGCGGCTTTACCCTCACCACGCGCAGCGACGCGCCTTCCGGCTCGGGCTTGGGCAGCTCGGGAGCCCTCGGCGTCGCGCTCGTCGGGGCGCTCACCCGCGCGCGCCAGGAGTCACTCGACGGCAGGGATTTCGCGGAGCAAGCTTGGCATGTGGAAACCAACGAGGCCGGACTGCCCGGCGGCAAGCAGGACCAATACGGCGCCGCACTGGGCGGCTTTCATCGCTTCAGTTTTCGCGATCCCGACGTCGGCGTCGAGCCGGTGACGCTCGATCCCGCGTTCGCGGCGGCGCTGGCGCGCCAGATTCTGGTCTGCTACACGAACAAGAGCCGCGTGTCCGGCGACACGATCTCGCGCGTGATGGGCGCGTATGAGAGTGGCGATGCGAAGGTGACGGCGGCGCTGCGCGGCCTGAAAGATGTGGGCGACGCCATGGCCGAGGCGCTGCGCGCAGCCGACCTGGCGCGCGTGGGATCGCTGCTGAGCGAGAATTGGAAGCACCAGCAGGCGCTCGATCCCGGCATGCGCACGCCCGAGATGGCTCACCTCGAGCAGGCGGCGGCGCACGCTGGTATGCTCGGCGGCAAGGCCGCCGGTGCGGGCGCTGGGGGGTCCATGTTCTTCCTAATGAAGGGCGCCGCACGCGACTCGGCGGCTGCGCTCACTGCCGCCGGGGCGACCGTCCTGCCGCTCACCTGGTCACGAGAGGGAGTGCGCGCGTGGTAACGGCCGAAGAGCTCGCGGCGCGCGCCGCGGTCGTTGGCGCATCGCCTGATCTGCGCGCGCTCCTCGACCAGCTGCGCCGGCGGGCTCGACCCGTCCTCGACCGGATGCCGCCGGTGCCGGAGCACAAGGCGTTGCTGTCGATGGATGGTGGCGTTTGTCCCGAGGACGACTCGCTGCTGGTGTTCGATCCCTGGAGCCCCGACGCGCACCGCTGCGCCCGCTGTGGGAAGACGTGGCGCGGCGAGCGACACGACCGGAACTGGGCGCGCTTTCAGCACCTGTGGCTCGCCGAGCGGGCCGCCCACCTCGCGGTGCTGGCCGGGCTTGGAGAGGCGGGTGATCGAGCCGCGGTGCAGCGCGCACGCGAGATCCTGATGGCGTACGCGGAGCGGTATTGGCGCTTTCCCAATCGCGACAACGTGCTGGGTCCGAGCCGGCTGTTTTTTTCCACCTACATCGAATCGATCTGGACCTGCAACTATCTCGCCGCGGCGCAGATGCTGCGTGCCGCTGGCTTGCTGGACCCGGCCGCCGAGCAAGCCGTGAATCAGGTGGTCGAAGAGGCGGCGACGATCATCGGGGATTACGACGAAGGATTTTCGAACCGGCAGACGTGGAACAACGCCGCGCTCGCGGCAGTCGCCGTCTGGTTCGAGGACGAGGATCTGGCACAGCGGGCGGTCGAAGGTGACACCGGGCTCATCGCGCATCTGCTGCGCGGCTTCGGCCGCGACGGCATGTGGTACGAGGGCGAGAACTATCACATGTTCGCGCTGCGTGGTCTCTTGATCGGCGCCGGGTGGGCCCGCCTCGCCGGGGTGGATTTCAGCGGCGACGAGCGCCTCGCGACCCGACTCCGCGCCGCACTGAGCGCGCCGACGCTGACCGCATTGCCCGATTTCACCTGTCCCGCGCGCAAGGATGCCCGGTTCGGTGTTTCGCTGGCGCAGCCGGCGTACGTCGAGCTGTGGGAGGTCGGACTGGCACGGCTCTCACCCCCCGAGACCGCGGGATGGCTCCAGGCACTCTATCGGGATGCGCCGCCGCCCGTTCTGGAGTTGTTCGAGTTCTACCTGCACGACGCACCGCTCGCGGGCACTGCGACGCCCGTGTCGCGAGCGTCGCTCTCCTGGTGGTCGCTTCTGGAAATGGCGCCCCCCCCCGTGCTGGAGACGCCCGCGGAGGACCAACAGTGGCGGCCCGGTAGTGTCCTGCTGGAGAGCCAGGGTCTCGCGGTGCTTCGCCATGACGGGTGCTACGTCAGCCTGGACGCCGGGCCGACCGGCGGAGGTCATGGCCATCCGGATCACTTGCACCTGACGGTGCATGCGGGCGGTGTGCACTGGCTGCCCGACGCCGGCACGGGTCGCTACGTCACGCGCGACCTCTTCTGGTATCGCTCGACCCTGGCGCACAATGCACCGCGCGTGGATGGTGAGTCGCAGCCACCGGGCCATGCGAGCTGCGAGTGCTTCGATGTGCAAGAGCATTGGGCCTGGGTGCGCGGCCGCTTCGACACCATGAATCGAATGGTGGCGGCAGGTCCGGCCTACATCGTGGATGTCATGGACCTGACGGCGCGCGAGGACCATCTGCTGGAGCTTCCGTGGCACATCGCCGGGCGGGGGTCGGTGGAGACGCCGGGGCGTTGGGTGAGCGACGAGCTCGCCGAAGAATTCGTGACGCGCGTCCAACGGTTCGTCCCGGACGCGCCCGGACCCATCGTGCTGACGCACATTCAGGATCGCGCGCGGCTCACGGTGCACCTCGTGTGCGAGGGCGCGCTGTTGGAGATGGAAGGCCCCGGACTCCCCGGACACCACGACCGTCTGCCGTTCTACGTCGTGCGCGCGCGCGGGCGCAACGTCCGCATCGTGACCGTGCTGGAGCCGCACACTGGCGACCCCGTCGTTCGGGGCGTGCAGACGCGCGGCGATACGGTCGAGGTGACGACGTCTTCTGGGGTGGAACGCCACCGGTTCAGCGGCAGCGACTGGACGATCGAGCAAGAGGGGCAGCCCCCCCCCCCGCTCGTGTTGCGAGGCGCGCGCGAACCGCGGCCGCCATTCGTGCCGCTGCTGCAAATCGATCCGCCGACACCCGTTGCGGCGCCGGCGTTTCGGGTCGGCGGCGCACCAGCGCTCGACGGCTCGCTGGAGGGATTCGAGTTGTCCGAGCCGCTGCTGCTCGGGCTCGAGGACCAGTACCGGCGCAGCGAGGATGCCTATCCCGGCCCCGACGATCTCTCGGCGACAGGTTACGCCGCCTGGGACGAACGCGCGCTCTATCTCGCGGTCGCGATCACCAAGCCGGACGTGTGCCTGCGCCCGGGCGGCGCGCCAGCGCTCAAGCTCGATAACGATCCTGACGACATTCACTCCGACGGGCTGCAGGTCTACGTCGCGCCGCTCGCGAATCCCTCGACCCAAAACGGTGGCGGAGTGGCGGCCAGCGGCTACTTGATCGTGCCGGACCAGGCGGGCCACGGCGTGCGGGTGCAAGCGACGAGCGATACGCGCAGCCATGCCAACCAGGCCGTCACCGGCGGATGGCGGCGCACGCCGACGGGGTATTGCGTGACCGTGGCGATCCCGTGGCCCGAGGGCGTCTATCCGCACGCCGGCGCGCGCGTGTCGTTCGATCTCATCGTCAACGAGTTGTTGCCCGGACGGCTGCGCCGCGTCGGGCAGCTCGTGTGGAGTGGCGGCGGCGGCTGGGTGTGGCTGCGGGGTGATCGACACGACCCGTCGCGCTTCGGGGTTCTGGAGCTGGTCGGATGATCGTCGTCGTGTTACACGAGCCGCAGGATCTCGTCAACATCGCGCACGTGGTGCGCGGCATGAAGAACTTCGGGCTGCGCGATCTCCGGCTCGTGAATCCACGCGAGTACGAAGCCTATCGCGTCGAGGGGATCGCGCACCAGACGCAGGATGTCCTGGCCCGCGTGCGGACGTGTGCGACGCTCGAGGAGGCGCTCGCCGACTGCATCCATGTCGTGGGACTGACGGCCCGGGGACGCACGGCCAAGCGCAATCTCCAGCGTCCGCGCGAGGCCGCCGCCGAGATTCTCGCGCTCGATGCCGGTGGCTCACGGCCGGTGGCGTTGCTGTTCGGCCGTGAGGACAAAGGGTTGCCCAACGAGGCGCTCGACCGCTGCCACCGCGTCGTGACGATCCCCAGCGATCCGTCCTATCCCTCGCTGAATCTGGCGCACGCCGTGATCATCATGCTGTACGAGCTGGCACTCGCACGCGGCGCGGAAGAGCGCGCGTTCAAGGCGCCCCGGCGGGCGTCGGAGCCGGTGACCGTCGAAGAGCTCGAGCGGCTGTTCGTGGACGTCGCGCGCGCGCTCCAGGCGATCGATTTCTTCAAAACCCGCAATGCGGATGGCGTGATGCGCTCGATGCGCGAGATCGCGCATCGAGCTCCGCTGGACGCCCGCGAGGCGAAGCTGCTTCGCGCAATGGCGATCGAGGTGACGAAATACGGTGAGCGACTGGCGCGTTCCGGGCTTCACGTCAACCGGTAGCAAGCGGCCGGAGGCCCTCTTCGGCCCCGGGGGGGAGGGGGAGGGGGGGGGGCCTACGCGCATGACGCGGGCCTCAGGCTGCCGCGTGTGGGACGACGGCGGCCGCGAGTACGTCGACTACATCATGGCGCTGGGTGCCGTGGCGCTCGGCTACGGCCATCCCGCCGTGAATCGCGCCGCCGAAGCGGCGATTGCCGCCGGCGTGGTCGGGCCGCTGCCGCCCGTCGCCGAAGAGGAGCTCGCCGAAGCGCTGGCCGAGCGCATCCCGTGGCTCGAGCGCATCCGCTTCCTCAAGACCGGGGCGGAAGCGGTGGCGGCGGCGGTGCGCCTGGCGCGCGTCGCCACCGGCCGTGACGCCGTGCTCGGCTGCGGCTACCACGGCTGGCTCGACTGGTGTCAGGGGGCCACGGAAGGGGTCCCGGCCGCCACGCGCGGGCTGTTTGCCGAGCTGCCGTTCAACGACGTCGCAGGCGGGCGGGAGCTGATTCGCCAGCGCGGGACCACGCTCGCCGCGGTTGTGGTCGAACCGGTCATCGTGAACGAGCCCACCCGGGAATGGCTGCAGATGCTCCGGGTCGAGACGCAGCGCGTCGGCGCCGTCCTGATTTTCGATGAGATCAAAACTGCATTTCGACTGGCGATCGGCGGCGCGGTCGAGCGCTACGCGGTGGATCCCGCCCCGGACCTTGTCGTGATTGGGAAGGCGCTCGCGAATGGGTTCCCGCTCGCGGCGGTGGGCGGGCGCGCCGACCTGATGTCGGGCACGAGCCGGACCTGGATTTCGTCGACGCTCGCCACGGAGGGTGTCGCGCTCGCGGCGGCGCGCGCGACCCTGGAGGTGTTCACGCGCGAGGACGTGTGCGGGCATCTGCATCGCGTGGGAACCAGGCTGCTGCACGGCCTGCACGAGTTGCAGCGCCGTCACGGCGCCGCGATCGCGGGCGTCGCCGGCATCGCGGAGATGTGCTTTCTCCATTGGGCCACCGACGATCTGGCGCATCGCCTGGTGCTGGCAGCCGCAGAGCGCGGGCTGCTGTTCAAACGCACCGCATACAACTTCGTGTCCCTGGCGCACGACGAGGGTACGGTTGACCGTACCCTCGAGACCCTCGATGCCGTGCTGCAGCAGGTCTAGAACGCCGTGACGATCGCTCCCGCGATCAGGAAGACGACGATCCACGCGATGATCACGACGGCGGTGTAGCCCATCGCGCGGTCTTTCGGCACCTTCATCATGATCGGCAGCCCGATGTACAGCAGCACCAGGCTGTAGACCGAGAACAGCAGGCTCACCAGGCCGAGCGCGGGCAGGATCTGGAACACGCCGCCCACCCAGGCGGCCGTGCTGGCGTAGGCGGCGGCCTTGAGTGCCTGGACATCGTTGCGCTGGCCGCCGAAGCCCGGGGCCAGCAGGCTGATGATGCGAGACAGCACGAACACGCTGAGCAGAGCCAGCACGTACGCGGCCACACCGCTCGTCACCGCGGTCACAATCGACACCTTGTTCGTGAGCGACGTGAACGCCACGCGCCGGCCGAAGAGGATCATCCCGACCGTGGTCGCGATTGGGCCGATCGCAGCGAGCGGGATGATGTATTTCCCCCAGGTCTCGCCGGGCTTGGTGAACTCGGTGTCGATCTCTTTCCACGTCACGCGCGGTTCGAGCAGGATGCCCTTCGCGCGATCGATCATCGTCTCCATGAGATCCGTACCCCCCCTCAGGACGCCCCCAAGATAGGGGTGGGGCGGCGTCGCGCCAGCGTACCTGTAGATTGTTGATATGCTTGTCGATGTGCACGCGCACTTTCTGCATGCGCGCACCCCGCGCGCCGACTGGCGTGAGCGCAACGTGAGCCGTCTCACGGCGGGCGCGAAGATCGGCATCTCGGTGCACGTCGCGTCGATCCTCGGCAGCTGGGGACTGACCTCACCGATCTATTTCCCGTCTCCCCGCGACGTCAGCGCCGGCAACGACGCCCTGCTCGCGTTGCAGCGCGAACAGCCTGATGCGATTCGCGGATACGCGTGCGTCAATCCCAACTACACGGCGCACGCGCGCGCGGAGATTCTGCGCTGCCTCGATGCGGGCATGATCGGCATCAAGCTGGCCGCGAGCCGCCGGGCCGATGATCCCCTCCTCGATCCCATTGCCGAGCTCGCGCGGGAACGGCGTGTGCCCATTTTGCAGCACATCTGGCAGCACCGGCGCCGGGACTGGCCGGGCCAGGAGGCGTCGGATGCGCTCGAGCTGTGCGCGCTGGCGTGCCGCCACCCCGACGTGGCGTTCATCCTCGCGCACATCGGCGGGGGCGGCGACTGGCTCCATTCGCTGCACGCCGTCACCCTAGTCCCCAACGTCTACGTCGATCTCTCGGGGAGCGGCGTGGACGGCGGTATGCTGGAAGCGTGCATCGAAAGCGTGGGCGTCGGACGGCTGCTCTGGGGAACGGATTTGACCATGGACACCGGCTGGGCCAAGCTGCGCTATCTCGAGACGCTGCTGTCCAAGGACGAGCTCGCGCTGGTCCGCTGGAAGAACGCCGCGCGCATCTTCCCGCCCGGCGCATTCCCCGCCGACTGATGCGCGTCGACTGCAACGCCTTCATCGGCGCGTATCCCTGGCGGAAAGTCCCCTACACCTCGCCCGGCGAGGTCCTCAAGGCGCTCGACCGCACCGAGATCGACGTCGCGTGGATCACCCATCTCCCGAGCCTCTTCTGGCGCGATCCGACCGAGGGGAACGGCTGGCTGTACAAGACCGCGCGTAACGAAAAGCGCTTCAAACCTGTGCCGAGCGTGCACCCGGGCTTGGCGAATTGGGAGGACGTCCTTTCTGATGCGGCCAATTCGGGCGCGCCGGCGGTACGCTGCGATCCGATGTATCTCGGGCTCGATCCCGCCGGCGGAGAGATGCGCGTGCTCGCCGCGGCGTGTGGTGCCTCCCGACTCCCGTTGATCCTGGCCGTGCGGCTGGAGGACAGCCGCCAGCGCCATCCCAACGACCGTGCGGGCGACCTCCCGGCGGCTGCGGTGCGCGCGTTGATCCGCAGCGATGCGGACGTGCGGCTGCTCGTGACGCACGCCGACCGCGGATTCATCGAGGAAGTGCATTTCGGCTCCACCCCGGACGAGGCGCGCCGCCTCTGGTGGGACATCTGCTGGATCTGGGGTCCGCCCGAGGACCACTTCGCCACGTTGCTCGACACCGTCGGGCACGAGCGCTTCGTGTTCGGCACCGGGCAGCCGCTGCGGTTGCCGGAAAACAGCATCGCCAAGCTCGATCTGCTCGACCTCGCGCGCGAGCAACGCGATGCGATCGAGTCCAAGAACATCCAAGGATTGATGGCCTGACGACTCCATACGGTTCGGGTCTTTATCCCGCGGTGCCCGTCCCGTTCCGTGGATCGACCATCGACGCGGCGGCGCAACGCGCCTATGCCGCGTGGATGGCGCGTCAGGCGATCGCGGGCGTGGCCGTGTGGGCGCACACGGGTCGCGGACCGCATCTCACGACGGATCAACGCGCCGTGGTGTTGGAGGCATGGCGCGCGGCATTGCCGGACAAGCGGATCATCGCGGGCGCAAACAGTCAGGAGATGGCGCGCGCGGCGCGGCAGGGCGGGGCGAACATGCTGCTCGCGTTCCCGGCGCGGAAAGACCCCGTGGCGTATCACGCGGCGCTCGCCGAGCATCTGCCCGTCATCGCGTTCTATCTCTACGAAGCGGCCGGCGGCGTCGACTATGACGACGACACGCTCCGCGCCATTCTCGCGCTGCCGCGCGTCATCGGAATCAAAGTCGCCACGCTCGACTCCGTGATGACGTTCCAGCGCATCGCCGCGGTGATGCGCGAGTTCCCGGACAAGCTGCTCATCACCGGCGAGGACCGGTTCCTCGGCTACTCGATCATGATGGGAGCGACCGCGGCGCTGATCGGCATGGGTGCTGCGCTGACGGACATTCAAGCGGCGTTGCTGCGCGCGTGGGCAAATGGGGACACCCACGCCTTTCTACGTCTCTCCACGCAGCTCGACGCATTTGGCGCCGTGACCTTCACCGGTCCGATGGAAGGCTACATTCGACGCATGCTGTGGGCCCTCGCGGCCGATGGTGTCATTCCCGACGAAGCCTGTGACGATCCGTGGGGCCCCCCGCTTCCCGCGGCGGAGCGGGACGCGGTGCGGCGGTTTGTGCGTGCGGTGCGCGTACGGTAACGCGCCGCTCGTTCCTCAAGACCAGTGCGGCAGTCGCGATCGGAGGAGGGGGGGGGCTGGTGTCGAGAGCAACGCAACCGCACATCGTCGTCGTGGGCGCCGGCGCATTTGGCGGCTGGACCGCGTTGTACCTGCGGCGCCAGGGCGCGCGCGTCACCCTGCTCGACGCGTGGGGGCCAGGCAACAGCCGCGCCAGCTCCGGCGGTGAGACGCGCGTCATTCGCGCGACCTATGGCGACCGGCAGGTCTACACGCGCATGGCGGCGCGCGCTCTCACGCTCTGGAAGGAACACGAAACACGCTGGCACCGGTCGCTGTACCATGGCATCGGCGTGCTCTGGCTCGTCGAGAGCGACGAGCAGTACGAGAAAGCGGCGCTGCCCATTCTGCGGAGCGAGAACGTTCGCGTGGAAGAGCTGTCCGGCCCCGAGGTGTCACGTCGCTACCCCCAGATCAACTGCGATCGCGTGCGTTGGGCCATTTTCGAGCCGGACGGCGGCTATCTGACCGCGCGCCGTGCGTGCGCCGCGGTGCTCGAAGGCTTCCTCGCCGAGGGGGGCGAGTACCGGCAGTTGGCGGTCCAGCCGCCCGCTCCCACGCGTGGGGAGCTCGCGAGCGTGACGTTATCCGACGGCAGCCGGCTGACGGCAGACGGCTTTGTGTTCGCGTGTGGTCCCTGGCTCGGATCGCTGTTCCCGGACGTGATCGGAGCGCGAGTCCGCGCGACCCGCCAGGAAGTGTTCTTCTTCGGCGCACCACCCGGTGATCAGCGCTTCTCCGAAACCGCGCTTCCGGTGTGGGCCGATCACGGGACGACGTTCATGTACGGCATTCCAGGCAACGAATGGCGCGGCTTCAAAGTCGCCGACGATACGCGCGGAGCCGTCGTCGATCCCACGACGATGGAACGGGCGCCGACGCCGGCCGCGCTCCAGACCGCCCGCGAGTACATCGCCTACCGCTTTCCGGGCTTGAAGGACGCGCCCCTCCTCGAGGCGCGCGTGTGCCAATACGAGCAGTCGCCGGACGAGCACTTCATCATCGACCGTCATCCGGCAGCGGAGAATGCCTGGATCGTGGGGGGCGGATCGGGACACGGGTACAAGCACGGCCCCGCGGTCGGGGAGCTGGTGGCGCGGCTGATTCTCACCGGCGCGGCGGCGGATGCGCAATTCAGACTTTCGCGCTTCGCTCGCTGAGGACTTCGAACGCTTCAAGCGGGAGCTGCCGCGCGACTTCCCGGCGCACGTGCGCGACACCTATCGGATCAATCTCGCGGCGCGCTACCTCGGCGAGCCGCTCCCGCACCCGATCGGCAAGGGATCGGGCCAGTTGTCGCTCAACGTGGGCCAGCTCGAGACCGACGCCGAGGCCGGTCTCGCGTTCGCCGTGCTGAAAACGGTGATCGCGCAGGACCGGGCCGGAACGCAGTCGATGGCCGCGTGGGCGATTCACGAGACGAAAATGAAAGTCGAGAGGCGCGGGGACGGGTGGACGGTGACGTGGAAGGGCAGGGGCTGGGATCGCTCGTTCGAGGACTATCTCGCGCTGGTGCGCGCAGGTCGGGACCTCACGGCGAGTGGCGCGCTGCTCGCCGTGCCGTCGGTGAAATATCACCTCCCACGCCTGGAGGAGCCCTTTCGCGACCAGGAATACGGGTTCACGACGCGGGCCCTCGCGCAAGCCTGGGGGCGGTCGCCGCTACTGCTCGAGAAGGATTTCTCGCCCACCCTCGCCGGCGACGCGCTGGCCGATGAGAGGGAGCAGATCCTCCGCTGGCTGCGCGAGGTGCCGCAACGCATCCGCGCTCACGCGAACGTGCGTCTCGCGATGAAATTGATGAATGCGCGCTTCGATGATGACTTTCAGCGCGAGATGATGGAGGCGGCGAGCGGCGCGGACGCGCTCGTGGTGTTCAATAGGCTCTTCGATGGGAAGGCCGGCGTCGCGTATGGAGGCCCTGAGCTGAGCGATCGCAACTTGCGGGTTTTAGACCGGCCGTCCGGCCGTCCGGCCGCGCGACCGTCCCTCAGCGGCACCGGCAACATCCATTCCGGCCGCCTGATCGTGGAGTACGCGCTGCGCGGCTGTTCATCGATCCAGCTCCACACTTTCTTCCAGCTTCCGCTCGAGCAGTATCCGGCGACACACGGCTCACGTACCCAGCGCGCGCTCCACGCCCTGATGTTTGATCCGCGCGATGGACTGATCGCGGTCATGCTCGAGCGCGAGGCGAACGGCGCTCTCGAGCGCCGGAACCGCGAGCTCCATTTTCTCGATCTATGCGCCGCCAACTGAGTGGGGTGCTGTTCCTGGCGCTCGCCGCGGTGTTGGCGTGGGGTGGGACGGTCGGCCCGGGGAAGACGACCGTGCGCTGGTTCGTGGCCCTGGCGCTGGCGGGCTGGGGCGTGTGGACGCTGCGCCAGGAGCGGACCCGGATCGAGCAGGTGTACACGCAGATCCTCGCGCTGGGACTCGCGATCGTCGCGGTCGGCTGGCTGATTCCCGCGAGCGGCAGCCGCGGGCTGATGGTCATCGGTGGAATCATGGTGCTCGTGTCGGCCGGGCTGTTGCTGTGGTCCTGGATCCAACGTCGCAACGCATCGGACCATGACACGGATCGCGCGGGCTGAGCTCTACGAACTGACGCTGCCGCTCGTCGAGCCGTTCGTCATCTCGGGCGGTGCGGTGACGGAGCGTCGCTCGCTCATCGTGGTGTTGCACGACGACGCGGGGCACGTGGGCTACGGCGAGTGCCCCCCGTTTCACCTTCCTTTCTACTCAGAGGAAACGCTCGCGGGCGCGCGCGACCTGATCGAACGCGTGTTGTTGCCGCGCGTCAGCGCGCGGGAATTCGACGACCCCGTTCCCGAGGCGATCGCAGCGGCGCTGTGCGAGGGCGTGCGCGGCAACTGGTTTGCGCGCGCCGGTGTCGAGACCGCCGCGTGGGACCTCGAAGCCCACGCGCGCGGCACCGGCCTCGCCGCCCTGCTGAGCGAGCGACTCGGCGCGACGCCGGCGGCTGCGGTGGACTGTGGCGTGGCGCTCGGGATTCCTCCGGATCGAAACGCCGACGTCCTGACGCGGTGGGTCGCGGACGCGGTCGAGCGCGGCTATCGGCGCGTGAAGATCAAGGTGACACCTGGCTGGGACAGCTCCCCGGTCCGGGCGGCGCGGGCAGGGATGGCGGGGACGGAGCTGCCGCTCACCGTGGACGCGAACGGCGCCTACGAATGGCCGCATGACGAACGGGCGCTGCGCGCGCTCGACGACGCCGGGCTGCTGTACATCGAGCAGCCGCTCCATCCCGACGAGCTGGTCGGGCACGCGCGGCTGGCCGAAGCGTTGCGCACGCCGGTGTGTCTCGATGAGACGTTGCGCGATGCCCGCGCCGCCCGGCAGGTCATCGCGCTGAACGGCCCCACCGTGTGGAATATCAAGGTTCACCGCGTGGGTGGTCTCACGGAGGTGTGTGCGATCTACCGGCTGGCCGCCGACTACGGGGCGAAGCTGTGGGCGGGAACGATGCCAGAATCGGGGATCGGCTCGCAGGCGGCACTCGCCGCGGCTGCCCTGCCGCTCTTCGTCTATCCGTCCGACCTGGAGCCGTCGAGCCGCTGGTTCGGGCGCAACGGCGACGTGATCAAGCTCGCGATGAGCAAGGACGGCCGCATGGCAGTGCCGCAACAGTCCTGCGGCCGCCTGCTCGACCCCGGCCGGTTTCGGCTCTTGACCACGCCTGTACTTTAGGGGCGCGATGAACAAGCCGAACATTGATTACTGGGCCGGCCATCTCTACCTGAGTCCGCGCCAGCGCCCGAAACCCGACCAGCCCGTTCGTGATTTGCCCCCGCGCGCGGCCCAGCGATTCAAGAAGGCGCGCGAACAGCTGCGCAGTCTGCGCCACGTGACCGAGCAGGTGGTCTACCTGGGCACCACCTGGAAATGGGTATGGATGTACGAAGTCGGGGGCCGGAAGCTCGGGTACCTGCATCCGATGCAGTCAGGCGTCAGCGGGACGTTCGTGTTGTCGGGAGTCGAGGAGCAGGAGATCGGCGCGACCAACGGGTTGCCGCGCGTGATCAAGCAGGCCGTGCGCGATGGAGCGTTGTTCGACGGCGTGCGCCATTGCTGGATGGAATTCGAGGATCTGGACGCGGTGCAGGCGTTTGTCGACGTCGTCCGATTGAAATACCAACTACTGGCGCGTCCAGAGTAGCCGTTGTTACATTCGTCAGCCTTCGGGAAGCAGCCGCTGGCCACACCGAAACCGAACCACCTGATTCGCCATTAGAGGCCATCTGCGTTCAGCTGCGGTCGTGGTGTTGATGCTCGCCCTCCCGCCTGTGAGCCTTCGCGGCCAGCAGGCCCAACCCGCTTCCTCTGCAGTATCGCGATACCAAGCTCCCGTCGTCAGCGACACCGGCGACCTGAAAGGTCCGCGCCAGCCGATTTTCTTCCGGCATGACATTCACGCGGGACAGGATCAGATCCCGTGCATGTACTGCCACTACTCGGCATCGATTGCGAGCGAGCCCGGGATCCCGTCGCTGCAGACGTGCATCGGGTGCCACCAGCTGGTCGGGGGCTCGACGCCGTCGCACCAGGCCGAGATCAGGAAGGTCCGCGATGCGTGGCGCGAGCGAAAGCCGCCGGAGTGGATCCGCATTCACGCGCTGCCCGGCTTCGTGCGCTTCCCGCACATGCGCCACATCAAGGGCCTTGGCACCAGCCTGGGCGTCGAGGCGAACGCCACCTGTGCGACGTGCCACGGCGACGTGAAAACCATGCCGCAGGTATCCCTGGTCGCGACGCTGAAGATGGGGTGGTGCGTGCGCTGCCACGTCCAGAACAAGGTGAGCCGCGACTGCAGCGTGTGCCACTACTGATATGACCGAACCGATCAATCGCCGCCGCTTTCTGAAGGTCCTGGGCGTCTCCGGCGCCGGCGCGGCGGCCGTATCGGCCTGCGGCATCGGCCCCGAGCCCACCGAGCGCCTCATCCCGTATCTGATCCAGCCTGAGGATCAGATTCCCGGCCTGGCCACCTACTATGCGACGACCTGTCGCGAGTGCGCGGCGGGCTGCGGCCTGCATGTTCGAGTGCGGGAAGGGCGCGCGGTCAAGCTCGAAGGGAATCCCGATTCGCCGATCAACCGCGGCCGGCTGTGCGCGCGCGGGCAGGCGGGGATCCAGGGTCTCTACAATCCCGATCGCGTCGCGCGTCCGATGGTGCGCAACGCCGGCGGCGCGTTCGAAGCGATCGATTGGGACGGCGCGCTGCAGCGCCTGAGCGCCAAAGTCGCCGAAGCCCGCGGCAAAGGCATCGTGTTCCTGACCGGCGCCGAAGTCTCCACCTTCGGCGATCTGGTGGACGAGTGGATGCGGCAGGTGGGCGGCCGGCGCCTGAGCTATGAGGCGTTCGGCTTCGACGCGCTCCGCGCCGGCAACCGGCTGGCGTTCGGCACCTCGTCGCTGCCGACCTACGACTTCGCCAACGCCAAGTACGTCCTCTCCTTCGGAGCTGACTTCCTCGACACCTGGCTGTCGCCGGTCGAGTTCCAGAACGGATTCTCGCGCGCGCACGCGTTCGACGGCGGACGTCCCGCCTCGATGGCGAAGTTCGTCTACGTTGGGCCGCGCATGTCGTTGACCGGCATGAATGCCGACGAGTGGGTCGGCGTGCGCCCCGGGACCGAAGGCGCGCTCGCGCTCGCGATGGCGCAGGTGATCGTCAGCCGGCGGCTCGCCGCGGTTCCCGCGGACGCCGGCCGGCTCTCGGCCCTGCTCTCGGCGCACACGCCGCGCACGGTTGCCGAGGCGATCGGCATCGAGCAAAACGTGATCGTGCGCCTTGCGACCGAGTTCGCCAATGCGCGCGGCGGTCTGGCCGTCGCGGGCGGCATGGCCGCGCAGTACGCGAACGGCGCGGAAATCGCGGCCGCCGTGAACATCTTGAATTACGTGGCGGGCTCGGTGGGCTCGCTCGTCAAATTCGGCGCCGATCTCGCGGTGGGCTCGGCCGGCACATTCGCGGACGTCGCGGCGCTCACGGCCGACATGGAAGCGGGCAAAGTCGGATTGCTCTTCGTCCACGGCGCCAATCCCGCCTATTCGCTCCCCGGCAAGTTCCAGCAGGCGCTCAGCAAGGTCGCATACAAGGTCAGCTTCTCGTCCTACATGGACGAGACGGCGGCTGGGTGTGACATGATCCTGCCCGACCATCACCCGCTCGAGCAGTGGGCCGACAGCCGGCCACGCGCGGGCGTCACGGCGTTCCAGCAACCGGTGGTGCAGCCGGTATTCGACACCAGGCAAACCGGCGACGTCGTGCTGCGGCTCGCCGGGCGCACCGGCACGTTCCAGGACTATCTCCAGGCGAAATACCGCACCGGTCGCGGCGCGGGATTCGATCAGTTCTGGCTGGATACGTTGGCCACGGGCGGCGTCTACGGCGACGCGCCGACGCGCGCGGTGCGCCTCGGAGACGTCTCGAATCTCGCCGTTGCCGCGCCGGCTGCCGCGAACAGCGAGCAACAAGACGTCGTCGTCTTCCCGCATCCCGTGCTGCACGATGGGCGCGGGGCCAACAAACCGTGGCTCCAGGAGCTGCCCGATCCGGTTTCGAAGATCGCCTGGCACAGCTGGGTGGAGGTGCACCCCGACACCGCCAAGGCCTGGGGCCTCGCCACCGGCGACTTCCTGCTTCTCAAATCCGACTTTGGCGGTCAGAAATTCCCCGTCTGGATCACCGCGTCGGTGCGGCCGGATGTACTCGCGGTGCCCACCGGACAAGGCCACACCGCGTATGGTCGCTACGCGCAGGATCGCTCCGCCAACGCGTTCGAGTTGCTCGGCGTCCAGCCGAACAGCTACGGCGGCCGCAACTTCCTGGTGAGCGCCTCGGCGACGAAAACCGGCGAGCACCGCAAGATCGTCACGACCGAAGGCAGCCCGCGCGAGCGCGGCCGCGGCACCGTCGAGGTGCTTGGCGTTGCGCGCGCCAAGGCGCTGCACGCGGGCGATCATCCGTTCCATCACGAAGAGACGCCCGAGTACGCCGCGGAAGCCGTCGCATGGTGGGCGGAGCAGCAGCACGAGAAAGCCGAGCTCGGCGACTATCGCGGCGAGCAGCCCCGCTGGGGGCTCGCGATCGACCTCTCGAAGTGTACCGGCTGCTCCGCGTGTGTGACGGCCTGTTACGCCGAGAACAACATCGCGACGGTCGGCGAGGATCTCATGCAGCGGGGCCGCGAGATGTCCTGGCTGCGGCTCGAACGCTACTGGCTCACCGACGAGCACGGCGCGCCGCAGGGCGCCGTGAACTCGCCGATGTTGTGCCAGCAGTGCGGGAACGCCCCGTGCGAGCCGGTGTGCCCCGTGTACGCCGCCTACCACACGCCCGACGGCCTCAACGGGCAGGTCTACAACCGCTGCGTAGGCACGCGCTACTGCTCCAACAACTGCCCGTACAAGGTCCGCTACTTCAACTGGTACAACTACGCGGAGCGCGAGGGCGCGTATGAAGCGTGGCCCGAGCCGCTGTCGATGCTGCTCAATCCCGACGTCACGGTGCGCGAGAAGGGCGTCATGGAAAAGTGCACGTTCTGCGTGCAGCGCATTCGGGGCGCGCAGAATCAGGCGCGGCTCGAGGATCGCAACGTGCGCGACGGTGACATCGTCACCGCCTGCCAGCAGAGCTGCCCGTCGGACGCGATCGTGTTCGGCGATCTCAACGACCGCCGGTCCCGCGTCTATCAGCTCGCCGGCAATCCGCGCGGCTATCACGTGCTCGCCGGGTTGAACACGAAGCCCGCGATCACGTATCTCGCGCGCGTCGTCGCGCAGGACACGCCGAGTCATGGCTGAGCACGCGCCGCCGTCGCGCGTGACGTACGACTACGTCACGCGGACCATCGCGCGAACGCTGGGCTCGCCCACGCGCGGCTATTTCCTGCTGCTGGGCGCCGCGGTGGCCCTGCTGCTGGTCGGCATCGTCACGCTGCTGTACCTGCTGCGCTACGGTCTGGGGCTCGCGGGCTACTCGCACCCCGTGTACTGGGCGGTATTCATCACCTGCTTCGTGTTCTGGGTGGGTATCGCGCACTCGGGGACGCTGATTTCCGCCATTCTGTTCCTGTTCCGGTCCGGATGGCGGACGGCGGTCTACCGCACCGCCGAGGCGATGACGGTGTTTGCCGTGATGACGGCGGGATTGTTCCCGCTCATTCACATCGGCCGGCAGTGGTACTTCTACTGGCTGATCCCGTATCCCAACGAGCGGGGCCTCTGGCCCAACTTCAAATCCCCGCTGATCTGGGACGAGTTCGCCATCGGGACGTACTTCACCGTCTCGACCGTCTTCCTCATCATGGGTCTGATTCCCGACATCGCGGCCGTCCGCGATCTCGCGACGGGTTGGCGCAAGAAGCTGTACGCCCTGACGTCGCTGGGCTGGACGGGCGCCAACGAGCAGTGGCGGCACTACACGCGCGGATACCTGTATCTCGCGGCCCTCGCCACGCCGCTGGTGCTCTCGGTGCACAGCGTCGTGTCGTGGGACTTCGCGATGTCGATCGTGCCCGGCTGGCACGCCACGCTGTTCGCGCCGTACTTCGTCGCCGGCGCGATCTATTCCGGCGTCGCCATGGTGATCACGCTGCTGGTGCCGATCCGGAAGCTGTTCCACCTCGAAGAGATCATCACGCTGCATCATTTCGAGAACCTCGCCAAGCTCTGCCTCCTCACCGGGTCGATCGTGAGTTTCTCGTACATGACCGAGAACTTCGTCGCCTGGTTCAGCGGCAATCCGCACGAGCGCGCGGCGTTCTGGTATCGGGCGTTCGGCGAGTACTGGTGGGCGAGCTGGACGATGAACATCTGTAACGGGCTGCTGCCGTGGCTGCTGTGGTCCAAGACGGTACGCACCAACATCACGGCGCTGTTTGTGATCTCGATCTTCGTGAACATCGGGATGTGGTTCGAGCGCTACGTCATCATCGTCGTCTCACTGGCGGGCGAGCCGTACCAGCCGTGGGCGAACGCGGTCTACAATCCCACCTGGGCCGACTGGGGCATCATGGCCGGCAGCTTCGGGTGGTTCTTCATGTGGTTCCTCCTGTTCGTGAAGAACTTCCCCGCGGTGTCGATCAGCGAAGTGAAGGAAGTCCTGCCGCCGCCTAAACGGCAGGCGACGCGAGCGGGAGCGCACTGAGCATGACCACTCATCTGCGCCTGCCGCTTCCCAAGCCGCTCCAGGACATCATTCATCCGCCGCCGACGCCGGGCGTGCTCGGGGTCTTTGCGTATCTGGACTCGACGCTCGACGCGATCAAGAAGCTGCGCGCGGCCGGGCACACCGACTTCACCGTCTATTCCCCGATCCCACGTCACGAGATCGAGGAGGCGCTGGGGCAGTCCGTGAGTCCGGTCCGCGCGTTCACGCTGATCGGTGGCATCGCGGGCTGCGCCGTGGGCGCCTGGCTCACGCTGTGGATGTCCTACGACTGGCCGGTGGTGGTCGGCGGCAAGCCGGTCGGTTCGATCCCGCCGTACGTCATCATCATGTTCGAGATGACGATTCTGTTCGGCGCGCTGTCCACCATTCTCGGCATCGTGTTCAACGCCGCGTTCGCGGCCCGGCGCTCGGGCACGATCCAATACGACGAGCGCTTCACGAACGACCGCTTCGGCATCTTCGTCCCCGCCGATTCGGGCCACGCCGCGGCGATCGAATCGCTTCTCAAGCAGAGCGGGGCGGAGGAAGTGCGCCGTGGCTAACGCGCGTGCCGCCCTTGCCGCCCTTGCCG
>Ga0137465_1000165_pt1 | contig 47292 bp, 63 predicted proteins | sample EasRivERMGT828_2_FD_104906 | JGI IMG/M metagenome (GOLD analysis project Ga0137465, IMG submission 104906) | Soil microbial communities from meander-bound floodplain in the East River, Colorado, USA - East River MetaG ERMGT828_2 | ecosystem: Environmental > Terrestrial > Soil > Floodplain ... | reverse complement strand
GAAAGACCCCCTCAACCATATACTAACACTGATCCACAAGGTAATAATTCGACTCTTGTATGGGATCCTGATACAGGTGGATTCGTACCTGCTCCGGGTGTACCTGCTGGATCGAAACTGAATAGAGTTGGAACTCCATCTAATGCTACTACTCGTACCCCTACGGCTAGGGACATGGCAGCAGCAGAACAAAAGAAACTCTATGACATCTATACTAGTAATTCTAGGTATCAGAAATTCTTTGAAGAATCACCTGATGGATCGTTATTCTTTGGTAGGCGTCCCGAACCTGGGTATATTGAAACTGAAGCAGATAAAGCTGATGCGGCTTTATATGATGAAGTAGCTAGAAAAGTTAATCCAAATTACGTATCTCCGGGTGGAGCACCAGCTCCTAACTTAACAACTAAACCAACAGAACAATATAAGGTTGGACCACAGCAATTTGCCCCTCCCAGTAGTGGGCTTCCTAGTAGTGGTGGGGGTACTAATAGATTCAATGCGCCTACTACTGGACGGGGACTTCAACCAAGTTATGAACCTACAGCCCCATCAAGTCAGCCAACGAGACTGAAATATCTTGGGGATAATCAGTTCTATTCAGTACCTCCTGAAAAGGTAGAAGAATTCCTCCGCAGCGGCAGATACGTGAGAGAATAAGATGCCTCAAAAATACCGAAATTCGAATCAATTCAATATTGACGATGATGATCCGTGGAGTCCAGCTAATTTTGGACTAACTCCACATAAAAATCAGAATCAATTCGGTATGTCTGCTGAGGATGACCCTTGGAGTCCTCAGAATATGGGGCTTCAGCCTCTTTCTACACCGAATTTGAGGCCACCAGCGGAGTCAATGTATCAGCCTCAATCTGACTACTTCAACCCACGTCCACAACAGCCTCCTGATGATGGATTTGGATGGGATGACGTAACTCAGTTTGCTAAGGATGCATTTACTGTACCTAATGCTATTAGATTCGGTGGTTCTGCTGCTGGTGATGCTGCTGCGGCTGCATCATTACCTTGGGCTGTTGGGGCTGCAATTCCATCATGGGGTACAAGTTTATTAGTTCCTCCAGCTCTTAGATTTGCTGGTGGTTACTTCGGTGAGGCAGGTGGTAGAGCGGCTGAAGGTAAACCATTTGAATCTGGTATTAATACTGTAGAAGGTGGATTGAATTTAATCCCCGGATTAGGTAAAATACCGGGTGCTGGAGCAGGTGCTAGAGAATTACTTGAATATGGCGGAAAACAAGTTCTCTCTGGAATTGAACAGGGATATTTAGGTACGGCACCACGTAAATATGCTGCAGAAGGTATATTAACTGATCCGTCCAAATGGACTATGCCATCTGCTTATGAATTTGGTACTCAAGCTGCTGCGGGTGGTGCATTTAGTGGATTAACTGGACTTGGATTAGGCGCGGCTCATATTAAATATAAGGATTCATTAGCCGATTTACAGGCGCGGGCGGGTCAGCCCAGAACTGTATATGGTAAAGCTACCAGAGTCACTCCACAGGAAGCAGTAGTTGATCCATTACGGGGTATCGGTGAGCCTAACATGCCTCCGGGTATGCTTGGACTACCATCTGGCCCGCCACCTAGTCCAGATGTGCATCCAGTTACACCTGAATTCATGCCACCGGGAGCAGCTGAATTACCTGATGTTGTGACCTTACGTTCACCTGATGTAACTACTCTGAATATGTATCTTCAGAATGGATACGTCCGTGTGCCGGGATTACGTAGTCCAGAGGGATATGCACAATTAGTCCGTGGTGACGTGGCAGGACTGTATACTAATGCAGGTCAGACTGAAGCTCCGCCTCAGTCACCTATCCAATCTATCCAATTATCTCCAATACAGCAGATGCAGCCCCCTCCTGTACAACAGGCACAGGAGTCTGATTTTGGACCTGATTTAGATCTATATGGTACCAATAACCAGATGCAGGGTATCCCAGATCTTGATCTGAATCAACCGTCTGGTGATATTGGAAATCTTAGACTTCAAGGTACATTAGGTCAGAATATCGATCCTTCCACATTACCTCCTGCATTACCCGAAGGTATTGAAGGATTTGAAACTCCACCTGCACAGGGTGAAATGGGTCAGGTAGAGTTACCTCCATCTGAAATAGATAATAGACCATTAGACGTAATGATGGCAGAAGCATCAGAACGGTCTATAGCTAGAGATGCAGATAATCCAATTGATATTATCACTGGTAGACAAGAATTAGCTAATGCTACTACTCTGGCTGAAATAGAACAGATACATAGTTATTGGGATCTCGTGTATGATGCAGCTGAACGTAATAACCAGACTGATTTCATGGTACGTGCCAGCAGAATGATGGATGAGGCTAATAGGAGATTTGGAGAATTAGAAGCTCCTGCTATGGGTACTGCTGGTACTCAGCCTCCATCTACTGTTGGTCAGTTTCAACCTGCTACGCCTGCTCCTGGTGGTGGATACGTTCCTACTGGTATAATGGCTGGTAGAACTGTTGATAATCCTCCAAATAATGTGACAGGTAGATATGATATTTATCGTGCTACTACTGTAGATGAGTTGGATGATGTTTATAACTACTGGAATCAAGTATATGATGACGGAGTAAGACGTAATGATGGTCAGGCTACTAATCTTGCTCGTCAAATGATGCAGGAAGCTAATGCTAGAGCTGCTACACTTGCTACCCAATCACCTGATCCATCACAGAATATTCCCCAAAGACCTGATAGATATAATGAACCTATTTATAGTCTAGTTGATGCTAATGAATTGCATATTGTACAGTCTATAGATAACATGCGCGATCTGGAGAATCTGGAACGTCTCCAACAGATCGAAGCGGATACAGTCCTTCAGAATCAGGCCCAAAATGGAGTGGATGAACCTCCCAATCAGAGAGTTCAAAGGTTAGTTCTTGAGGATGAAACGCGCCGTCGTAGGCTTGAATTGACAAGTGCGCATCCTGATCTGTTGGCGGTTTATGATATCCATTCTGCTACTGGAATAGCTGATGCAATAGGTGGCCGTCTGCGTCAAATCGTTGATGCACAGAATTCAGGTAATGATGTCTTACTAAATCATGCAAGAGAGGTAGCTCAAGAACTTAAGGATCGCCAAGATCGTATGGTTGATCCCAATACGATGGAATTTCATGGTGCGTCTGCATCACCATTAACTTCTGCTGCTATTGAACCATCTGTAAGCATGGCATCTCAACAAATTCCATTTACTGATGCTGAGAATGCAATTATCAGCACTTTGAATATGAGTACGAGTCAAATGATTGATACCATCGAAGATATACGAACCTTCGATCTACCATCATTACATTTATTACATGATGATTGGCATTATGCACAAACACAAGCTATAGATCATCATGATACTCATAGTACTAATGAAGCTACTCGTATGCTTGATCTGATTAACTTAAGAATTCAGACCCGAACTAATCCACCTACCACTGCCTCTACTCAAACTGCTTCTGAAATTATATTAGCAAGACCAGAAGTAACTGAACGCATGAGAAATACACTAGGTAATATGGATTTAGAGGCTGGGGAAGTATTTCATGGTGTAACTAGAATTTTGGATGCTCCTGATATACCTGCATTACAGAATCTTCGTACCCAATGGGGTACTGCATGGTCTCAGGCCACTGATGCAGGGGATCTATCGGGAATTAATGATGCTGATGATATGTTAGAACTAATTGGTCATAGAATTGTAAGTCTACGTCAACCTGGATCTATTACTGGTACTACTTCAACCTCTACAACCAATAGGCCACCAGTACATAGACCTGTTCCACCTCCATATACACCAACTCAGCGACGTGGACCTGCATTTGAAATAGGACAACAACCACGTAATACGAGTCAACGATATGATATGACTCAGGAGCAGTACGATCGTATTGCTAATTCTCCCTCAGTACAGACACATCTAAGGCAACATACTGGCGGAGTAATGAGACGGTTAACTACGCAGGAAATGCGAGATATTACTGCCAGTTCTCGCTTGTATGATTGGGCGGGTTTCGGAGAAGATGTAGCTGATGGAGCGGGTAATGGACCACCCGGACTAAGTGTTGAGGTAGTCCAACCACCCAGCTATTCTAGCCGTCCACGTATTGTTCCGTTACAAGGAGTGACTGACCAACATCCTCCAGGTAAATATAATATTGTGTGGAGAAATGCTCAGGGAGAACCAGTTGTAAATGCTATCATGGAGATTTACCAAGATGGTAGCAGAATGGTGAATAACCTTGGGGGTCATGTAAGTTCTCAGGTATATGATCCTGCTACACAACAGATGAAAGACATTGCAAATCCAGACTTCACGCCCGCATTCAATGCTGTGGGTAGAAGAATGGTTGAATTGGATGCAGCAGTAACTCATGGGTCTATAAGTCATCATACTGGTAATCTATTGGTCGGAATTTTACAGGGTGCTAGGATTGCAGGTGTTACACGCGAAAGACAACGTAGACCACCACGTCCCGGTTCTAATCGTGCGCGTGCGTTAGAAGCTGGTTTACCTGATCCTGCTCTGGCACTGAGAGAACGATCTAGTGGACCTGATAGGAGTGGTGAGGGTGGACATGCCAGTCTTGACGTGATGGTAGCTATGTATGAGGCTATCCAGAAAGGTCTAAAGGCTGCTCCAAATCTATTCAAGAGTAAAGCTAATACATTCCCAGACATGGTTAAAGCTCTTGAAATCGTAACTGGCAAGTCTCAGTGGTTTTTGAGTAAGGTAGCTAAAGAAACTCAGGACACTTACAATAGAACTAAAGCTAATATGGGAAGCGAACGTGGGGCTATCAATATACCCGGTAAACCACCTATGGAGGGGCCGTCACGTCAGCCTCTTATGCAGAAGATGGGTATCGGTCAGGGAACTCAGCCTAATAGTGAATATAGTTTCATTAGAGAGGCATTAGCTGTACCCACTAACTTGACTACATCTATGGATGCGTCCGCGCCGGGGCGTCAGGGGCTACCAAACATTCTAACTAAGGACTTCTGGATAGCCGCAAAGAATATGTTCGGTGGAATCTCACCTGCTGGATTTAAGCAGATTGATGATGCACTGAAACAGACCCCACTACACAAGCAGGAAGTCGATCCAAGGACTGGTAAGTTACTACCATCATTTGGTATGCAGATTGGATCGAAACTATTCAGACCTGCTAGTGAGGCTGGTCCACACGCGGAGGCCACTGCCAGTAGATGGCTTGAGACTGGTGGTTTATTCGGTCCTGAGCGGATCTTTGGAGTGAATAATCCTCTCAGATCTACATGGAAACATACGGCCGGAATTGGAATCCGCGCATCTAATAGGATGTATATCACCTTCCTGAATCACCTGAACACCAACAGGACTCAGAAGCTACTTGATCTAGCTAGGGATATGTCCATTGAGGGTATTACTACTGGACGTATGCCCATGCCGGGTGTAATGGGTGGTATGCAGATTGGTGGTAAGAGACTCGGATTCACTAAGGCTGTATCACCCCTACAGGCTATGGATAGAAATCCATATCATAACTTAGTGTTAGCTAGGGACATCGCAGAACTGGTGAATGTGACCACAGGTCATGCTACTGCAAGGGGCGCATTAGAGACTGCAATCAAGAAAATTGGACCTGTATTGTTCTCACCCGGTCTATTGAATAGCCGGATTAGAATGCTGAATCCTTTCACTTACATCAAGGCTGATCCATTCGTTCGTAAGCAGTATCTTAAAGCTGCACTATCTACTGCTGCTGCATGGTGGGTGGTTGTCGAATTAGCTAAGATGGCAGGTGGGGATGATGTAGAGGTAAGTACAGATACCAATAGTGCAGACTTTGGTAAGCCTAGAATTGGTGACACGCGCTTAGATCCGGGTGGTGGCTTCCAACAGTTCCTTGTACTGTATAGCAGACTGTTGAGTGCGGGAGCCACTTCATCGAAGAATCAGAGATTCCATCCATTCGGTAAGGGATACCAAGCTGAAACTGCACTGTCCGCTACTCAGAGATTCATGTCTAACAAGCTGAATCCAGCAGCTAAGTTTGCATATGATCTGTGGGATTCGTCTGAGTATAAGCCGCTTCACTTGAAGGACAGAACGATGCAGGCTTTCGCACCACTTATTGGACAAGATCTCTATGAGATCTATAATGAAGATCCAGACCTACTGCCGATACTTGGACCTTTAGCGGCAGTAGGTATGGGTACTCAGATCTATGGTAAGGGTGAATCAGTCGGTAAATTCATCGATCCAAAGAATGATATTATCGTTCAAGGTGATATCCGTCCTTGGAAGTGGGGTGGTAAGCCTCCGGTTAGACGCCGGCGTCGGTTCTAGTTACTTCACCCGCACGCGGACCTTTGTCAGAGGGAATGGACTCGAATGTCACGTTGACAGTCCGTCCATTCTCTACATCTAATGCCAGATCATTCCAGAATCCATTAAAATCCTCCTTGTGGAAGAAGTATTCCTTACCATCTTCCGCACGGATGAATCCATACTGCTTCATACCTGCCACATTCTTTACAAATCCGTTCATCTCGGCCTCCTACATCTATCGTTAGCACACTTCTCATTACGTCCGAAATTCGTTAGTCTACAGTCAGGACACTTCCAACTCGGCACATCCATGAATTGACGTATCCATTCATGGTCTATCTGAGTCTTTATTACTGGTACTACTTCATCTTCTTGATGGACTGGAATTGGAATCATCATCAGACGCGGCCTCACGCAGCACGGCTTCCACGTCAGCCCATGCCACGAACGGCTCAGACTTACCGTGAGGCTTCTCGGCTCGCACGCTCCATGTCCGTGGTAGCTGTCGCAGCCGCTCCTCTCGTGATTTAGTCATTTATTCTTCCCCGCAAAGAGTCTCAGATGTTCCTGCACTACATTGTCTGGCATGATATAGATGATCTGGTTGCCAATCGATTGAGTCTTAATCATTCCTGCTTGATCGAATGACATCATGATATCATCTAGCTCAGTCGCATCCTTGTAGTGTGCCCACATTCGTTTCAATAGCATAGCTCGACTGATCTGGTGCGTGTCCCTTCCTAGTAGCTCCTTGATAATCAGGGTCTTAATATTCTTAAACTCACTCAGACCCTTCTTACCATGAGTCATTTCCCTGACATTACCTATCAGCTTCTCACAGTAATCAATAGCCAATTGCATTGATTCCTCATCGATATACAGCTCGGGAGATCTTGCTAGGGATAGAATCATCGCTACCTTCAATACAGAGTCACCGAATCTATTGAGAGTTCCTGTCTCATCCTTGATCTCTTGGTTATGGACAGTATCGATGAACTCTTCATACCACTTTTGATACAGTAGACCCGCGTCACTAAAGTAGTTAGTCTCTCCCGTTACATGCTCCAGAAAAGGTATATGATGTAGTTCAGTTTCCTCCTTTGATGCTAGTGGTGCGAATGCGCCCGTCAGTTTACCTAGTTCCTTCAGATACTCTATCAGCTCTGGATATTTAGGTGGATTGGTTAATGGTACTAGTAGACTGTTGGCTCTGTTTCGTTTCGTTTCAGTGATGATGAATGTACGTGCGAAGTAGCCCCCATGTACGTCTTTCTTTCCAAAGAACTCGACTGCGTGCGCGTCATTCGTAGCAGTCAGCATGGTAATCGTAGGATCCTTAAGACTAAACGTCTCCATCTTCAGTAGACTACGCCACTCACCTATATTGTACTGTCTGTCATACAGGTCAGTGAGAATGTCCATAGCTACGGGATCACTCACGATAGAACTTGTCAACTCAGAACTGGCGATAAAGATGGTAGACTTATTGTTTACTTTACCACCTGGCTGAGTCTGTGCTGTTCCCATCTCTTTCAATATACCCTGAATAGAGCTACGCCCTGAGATGATCTTCGTGGAGTTCACCCCTCGGACTAACTGCTTAGCCATGCTAATCGGTGGCCCTTTCTTTAAGCCTGATTCAGCATGTAACATGACGTAGATGTTAGGGTACAGATTGTAGATCTGACGGTTCATCCAAACATTATCTTTCAACACTGCACTGATGGCAGCTATACCTCCCCATAACCAGAAGTTCGTAGGTGATTCTAATTCCGAGTGTTGACTCAACAGTTTTTCCAGCCATGTCATTACTCATCCTGTACCAAGAATTCTTCAGTTACAGTTTTAGGTACTGGTACTAGTTCAACCTCGTTAGGGAACTTGAATTTTTTCAAGTCCTTGTAGTTCTCTCCTACCTCCACATCACATGGTATCTTTAAGTACCTTCTTGGAAGGGAGCAGCATGTGAAGTTGATGGGCCTCTCCATTTCACGTTTGGCGAGGGCGATAAAGTCATCGAGATACTCCACTCTGATACTGAATAACAGAGCGTCATGAGCTTCAAGAATAATTTTAGCCTCTCCGAACTGTCGTTTAATTCTGATACCAGCCGCTTTGGTATTATCAGTAACGGCTCGTTGGGGAAGATAGGCGAGAGCCTCACGGAACAAGTCATCTCCCCATCGTTCATAGAAAATACGTACGCCTCCTCGTTCGGCATCAATCCCCCAAGGTAATGGAGCCGTCAGACGACGGTTCTGTTTGAGACATTCGATTACTTCTGCGTGAAATACTCTCTGAATCTTTGGCTGCTTAGAATGGAATATCTTGAGAGCCTTTTCCGCAGTAGCTTCATTAACGGTGATAGGAATCTTATATTTCCGCGCCTGCGTATTAAGCTCCGTCGATGCTCTTCTTTTGCCCGCGCCAAGATGTCCCGCATGACGTAGAGTCTTACCGGCGAATCGAATCGGTGACTCATATCCCAGAACCTTCTTGGAGTAATCCGCTTCACACCCACCGAAAAACCAGCTTGCAGTAAGCGCGTGATAGTCATGTTCGTCAATGTCCTTTAATGCCTGTTCGTCCGTAGCTAAGTTAAACACTACGCGCGCCTCGGCTTGAGATGAGTCTAGTTGAACGAATATTTCACCCTCTTCAGGCTCATACATTCCACGTACATCAGCACCAATATCCCCATGCTTAGTCATTACCTGAAAGGCTGTACCCAATACTTTGAAGTCCTTCTTAGCACCCTTACCCACAGTATCTACCAGTGGTCTGATAGGTGGATCCTGTTGTCCTGTACTTGATCTACCTGTTTCGAGACACGGAAAACAAGTAGTCCGCATCTTTCCATCAAAATCAGGTATAGCCAAGAGATATGTGGATATAGTTTTCTTGACTCTTCTCCTCTCCAGACACTTCTCAATCCATGTCCGCATTCCTTCATCTTTAACTCCACTCTGTAGATTCAGTAAGGCAGTCAATTCCTCTTCCCCGACACCTTGTCTACGGGGTAGTTTCCAATTGTCGAACAATAAACTATGAACTTGGAGAGGGGATGAGACATTGACATCGACACCAGCTATCTGGAACATCTCGAATTCCAGTCTGGTATCCCAGTCTACATACTTAGTAATCAGTTCAGCACGCTTAGTCTCATTCACTACGAAGCCATTGTTCTCGATCTCTAGATAGAAGTCAGGGAGTTTCATGAGGAAGTTTTCATAGAACTTCCGTACCCCCAACTCATCTAAGTCCGCGTCCATAGCTTCATCTATTTCGTATGTAACACAACTATCCCTAGCACATCCGAGCAGGAGATCTCTAAGTTCCCCCTCATACATGCCTTCGTCTTTATAGAAGGGTTCTCGCGTGTAGATACTTGTACTAAATGCAAGCCCTTTTGGGAGTTCAGGGTTAATAGCGAACGCTTTGATAAGAGTATCTGAGTGTATTCCTCTAACGGCAAACCCAAGTCGCTTGAGCTTATCTCTGTCATAATTAAAGTTTTGTCCGACAATATCTTTCTCCCATAATACTTTTGCCAGTAACATCCATATGCTAGCCAAGTCACTATCTGGTATATTGGATATACCATCTTTGTTCCACAAGGGAACTGTCATGCCGTGGTTTTTATTAAACGCCAGCCCAACACAGATGGGTAAACAGTGACCCCCGGCTTCAATATCCACTGATACTTTGGTACAGTCCTTGTATCTTTGGAGGAACTCATATAACTCTCCTGAGTTGTTACACACCTGTAAGACACGATTAGGAAGGTTCATCAGTGGTGATTGAGCCTCTTCCCATGCGCGCTTGAAGTCGAAGATCATTATTTGTCTGTTCCAATAACCCTTGATTTCTCCACCCGCCCCACTATGTAGAAGGTGCGCGGGATGATAGGTAGGAACAAATTTATGGCCCATGCCTCTGAGGATAGAGCCGCGAAACTTGCTAATTTTAGTTTTCCCGCTGAGTGCCCATAGAGCAGTCCCACCGAGAGCGAGTATAGCGTTAGGTCTAATGTCATCTAGTTCTGTCCTCAGCTCTACCAACTGTTGGTCTACATCTATACCTGCACTGATAGCCCTGTCACGGAATGAGCTTCTCTTCTTATCCAAGTTAGGGGGAACCATGTACTTACATACATTGGTAATCCATGCCTCTGACCTGTTCATCCCCGCGTCCCTCAGTATCCTGTCTAACTCCCTACCTGATGGACCTACGAAGGGTTTACCTGCTGCTACTTCCTCATGTGATGGAGCTTCACCCAGTATTACAAACTTAGCACCAATTGGTCCCATTCCTGGGACATATTTATTACTCATTTTCACGACCTAAATCTACCTTATCAGGGTAATCTTCTAGTGCTTCCATTATGTCGAACGCCAACTCAATCGTCTTTCCTGTAGACAAGTTTCGGAAATGTTTCTTTATCACTAGAGCTATCGTTCTCACCTTTTGGGATCTTGTCACATCTGAATTCCTTTGCACATATCGTGCAGAAGTATCTGAAATTATGTAGCAGTTCCATCAAATCTTCCCTATCATTCTTGCAATACGGACATTGGAGTCTCATCAGGTTTCTCTTTCTCTACCACACGCACTCTAATGGCACGGAATCCACGACCAGGAATCTGGAGAGGTGTAAACTCAACATTCATTCCAACCTTCAATTCAAGGAATGGAATCGTATCCTGACGTAGTGCAGTCCAATGAAAGAAGATGCGTGTAAACTCAATGTCCTTGCTTGAAATGAATCCCCATCCATCTTTACTTACTTTAATGATGCGTCCCACAACTTTAGTATCAGTCATCTCTCTCACTCTCATAGTAAAATCGGAGGCCCACTCGTAATCTGCACAATGGCAGTATTGAGTGGACCCCCTATCATCGACTAGTTAAGTCAGTGTCAACTTATGCTACAGACAGGTAGCAAGTTCTGAGCCTCCGATTAACTAGTCTGATGAATCCTTTTCTTCCTCTTCATCTTCCTCGTCCTCGAACTCGTCGTCCTCATCTTCCTCTGTCTCTTCATCCTCGTCCTCAATCTCTGCGACGACTGGAGGATTGATCGGAAGATCGATCTCGTCATCTGACTCTACGGCCGCTTCATAATCTGTCATGTAATGTTGCATCACACACTCTCCCTTGGACTAGCTTAGTGTAGTCACGACTTTATTAAACGTGGATCCAGACTATCGTCTAGAGCGGTGGTTAGCTGTTGACTACCATCAGAGACACGAATAGTCCAGACCCACGGCAGACTAGCTACGAACCGGACGATACTTGTGGTTCACGCGATTGACAATACGACCCTGCCACTCGCCGTTCTCCACAAACACTTCCAGCGTCTTACCTACAGCAGAGTTCAGCTCATACCGCTGATCCTGCTTAGCCTCGACTCCAAAGGATGCGAGGAATCCCGAAGCAAAGCCAATTGCCTTGCTATTGAAATTCCAAGTGATGGAAACATCCTTGAACTCTTCTGACCCATTGTCAGCGTTCTTGACGATGGTACCGTCTACCGGGTAATTGGTAGAGCCGCCATCCTTCGATGGAGCCTCCCCAATACTGTTGATAGTCATGACGTACCATGCCGGTTCCACGATCTTACCCCGGCTCAAATCTGACGCACTGAATGTGATGATTGGCACACTTGTCTCTCTTTCTGTGTTGTTGTTTAGAACGTCGTCGTTGGTGTTGCTGTTGTTCTGGTGATAGCTGGTTTGATGTAGGTGTCATAGATTGGCTTATCGCCAAATACTATTTCCTTGTCCAAACCGATTTCGGACTTAGCAAAATCATCACCAGTATGCTCCGTCAGTAACGAATATTCACCTCCTTGATTGGGATCAAAACCCGACTTAATATTGAAGTGATAAATTTCACCACAATAAGCCGGAATTTTCATCGCAATATTCTTTCCCGCCGTAACGATCTGACGGGATATGTGTGTAGTCTTTTTCGTCGTATCCCTGTATTCAGCTTTGATTACATGGGCTATAATGACCACGTTGATACCATGATACTTATTGATATCTTTAGTAATGGCTATCAGTTCCCCAAGTGCTGCCGACTCCGCGTTATAGTCCTCAATTTCATTGACTGCGATGCCAGCAATCAATTTACCTGCTGTAGCACCAGACTTACGCGCCAGTCCATACTTCAATGCTGTAGTCTGTCTGAGAATACTGTCAGCACATGATGTGATGGAATCGATCACGATAGTCTTGTATGGACAGCTCACTTTGAACTGTTCCAACTTGACCCGCGCCTTAGTCCAGTCATCATAGTCATCATACGAGATAGTCTTAGGATCGATACCCCATTTCTTCATGGGCATAAAGATACTACTCATCTTTCTATCCCATGAGAACCAATACTGTGGTCCGGGGAATGATAGAGCCTGAGTAGACTTGCGTGTCCCAGGCTCCCCCTTAAACAGACAGTAGAGAGATTTAAAATCCACGTCACTCATTGTCGGCATTATTCTTCCTTCTCGTAATATAGAACGACTTCATGTCCGTGAAGTAATACAACTTGACCATCCTCACTTTTAAGGAAGTCCATCACACAATCACGATGAAGATAACAGTCCCACTCATCACAGAACATCAAATCTTCTGATTTGATTTCCTTATTGCAATGGAAACAATTATCATAGTTAGATTTGCCATGCATCTCACCGAATGGATGCTTCGGAGTGATTGGATAGATTCCACCACAAGGCATTATATTTTCTGTCCCCTCAACAGATAATAGATTTCATTGAGTGCGCTAGCTATACGTGGATAGATGGGAGCATTAGTAGTCCACATACCATCTTGGAATTCAAGTATGGTTGCGTGTCCCTTCTCCCTTTCCTCGTCTGGAGCTAGTTCTATCTTAATAGTCTTGACTTTCATTATTCCTGCTCCTTTACTTCCAGCCTACCAGCCAGATAAGCATCACGTAGAATCTTAGCCATCCTAGACTGTGCAAGACCAGCAGTAATACCCATAACTTTACCAACTTGAGTGATGGTAACGTATCCCTGCATCCATGCCAATCCAAGTTCAATCTCTTCCTTACTTGCACTCCTACCATAGTTCTTACGCATAGGAGTAGCCAGTGCCTTATCAAGTAATGTTAGTTTTGTCATTAGTCACTCTCCTTTATTTTACTTCAGTCAAATACTTTATCATCTCTTCCGATGTCTTAAAGAAAACTGTAGCTCCGTCCTTATCGTATTCAGTTTCACTCTTTCCATTAAATACGACGTAACCAGTCGCGGAATACTGATCCTTCGCAGCAATATAATTGATACGAAGTTGATATCCTGCATTATCTCCAGCCGCTTTTTTTAAGTCAATCATTAGTGTGCCTCCATCTTAGGAACTACAACGAATCCGATGATCGTAGGATCATCACATGACTCCATGATATGCTCTAATTGGATATCAGTGATATTGATTCCATCTACACTGAGGAAGATTTCAGTCTCATCCTCAATATCCTTCAGTTGTTCCTTCAGCTCTTTTATCTTCACTTCTTCACCTCCGCCCTCTCTAGTAATTCAATTAGTTCCTTGCCTTCACGCGGACTCAGAGGACTAACTGCTGATGCTACAATCCACACAATGAGAGTGTGAACTACATCCTCTAATACATCCAATTGACCCATGAGTTCCTTGACACGACTCTGTAGAGCCATAATTTCTGCTGCTTGAGTGGGCATTATTCATCCTCCTTATTGACTGGATCCCATACGGGGACCAGTACGAACTCATTCCTTAGAGTCTCTTCCCTCATATTTCTGTCACTCTCACAGACTGACTTATAAGGACATGGACCGAACATCGTGTCGCAGTGCGTATAGTCTGGAGGCCAATAGCCTGACTCAGAGAATTGAATATACTTATACGCATAGTATGGCAGTATCTCTGACTGCCACTCCAACAGTCTATCCGCACTGTAACTCGTTATTTCTCTTGTAAGTCTGTCCTTAATCGGTAGGGTTGTCTGCAACCCTATTTTATTGACAATGACATTCCTACTCTTCAACAGGAGGCATTGACCTGTGAACTGATTACTTAGACTTGTCTTGTCACGTCTCTGTTTGAATGTCTTATGATCCATCGACACAATTCCAATTTGGTTAGTGTCAACGATTAGATCGAACTTTGCTTTCCAGAGTATTCTAATTTCGTCATCTTCATACAATACCTCCCCTCTAACTTCCTCAGCCGCGAGTGGAATGTGCGCATCATTCTTATAGAACTCGAAATACTGTTCACAAGTATCTAATGCGAACTTCCACCCTACGGTATACTTCTCACTGAGTTCCGGGGTATTCTGTAACCCCGGATACTCTCCTTGTTCATGCCCGCATGATGGATGCTCATTGTGTACGTCACTACAATGAGGACATCCAATCACATACATCTGACCTGCTACTAGACTTTGACCGATACTAACGTCACGCTTGAATCCCTTGATCATATGCTTGTAATAGACTTCAAGCACCTTATGAATCAATGAACCCACTTCCATACTGTTGGACTTACCCTTAGCTGATACGAGCCGATGATTGAATCTAATGTCATGATATCTAGCACATGACATTAGACTCGATAGAGCTGTCGCATCCAGACTGATATTCTTCTTCGGCTCTGGAATGATATCCATTACTCAGTCACCGGCTTGAACTGCGCGTAAATCGTACGAGGAACCTCATCGAAATACTTCAGTAGAGATGGGCATAACCAGCCATGCATATCCAGTGATACACAGTGATACCAATTACCTGACATCTCTTCACCAGTCCACTCCATCATTAACTGATGTCCTGGGAATGCTTCCCCAGAGAATAGAACTGTGATCTTATCCTTACCCTCCGCCATCTTACTAATGATTTCATCTGATCCCGCAATAAATGCTTCCTTGATCAGATCCTTCTCAGGATCGTCAAAGACCCACTGACCCTTATACTTGTAAGGGTGTAATACACTAATGTTATTCATTGAACAACTCCTTGAACTTGTTCAACCTGTTCTTCAGTGACTTGTTTTCGTTTGTCGTCTCGATAAGAAACTCACGCATGTCCTTGAGTTCCTTGATAAGATTATCCAAGATCTGAACTGATGCATCTAATTGTCCCGTAGGCTTCTTGACTGTCTCAGTCTTGACCTTGGTACGCCTGTAGGACGAGTGGTTCATCTTCCTACGGTATGCCCCCACGAAGTTAGCCAATGAGTCTGGAGTAGACTCTACCCCAAGCTCCTTAGCTTTCTCCATAAGGATCTTAGCATTAGCTCGATTGTTCAGTGTAAAATCGATGAACGGAATAAACACCGGCAACTTCCCGTATCCAGTTACTTTAGTATTCATAGTTTGACTCTCCTTTACTTCCTCAGTTACTTCAAATTTCTGCACAGGCTCAACGGACCCCAAAAGCTCCTTGACCTGACGTGCGATAGTACCTGTCCCTAACGGATTGAAAACCGTCAGGTGCTTCTTACGTGCCTCGGCTACAATCTTACCGAATGCATTGTGTCCAATGAATCGTGTGAAAAAGATAGCCTGCACATTCTGTGGTATGTCTTTCCTTACCCAGTTCTCGTGCTGTCCATCCCACATAATTACTCTGGGATGTGTCCTTAGTTCCTCATCGAAATTACTTGCCTTAGTACCCACGATGAGGATGTTACCGTGCGACAATGGTGCGAGTGGCTTCATATCAGTCATATACATAGTTTCTCCTTTAGTTTATGGGGATGGAGGGAGTCGAACCCTCATGTCGTTAGACGGCAGATTTTAAGTCTGCTGTGTATGCCATTTCACCACATCCCCACGTAAACTACCGATCCTTAAACATTTCGTCCCATTCATCAGGTGTCATTCCTGTCATTAGGAACTCTCGCTCACCTGCCATTAGAAATGGAAAGGCGACTTGAATCATCTCGCCGTTCATCCATTGAAACCAGCCACGGTTGATCTCGTGGATACTGGCTTTGAAAATCATTGCTTTCGTGCCACAAACTACCTCCGTGCTATTACCAGGCGGAGGTAGCTCGCGCATCACGTATGTCATGTTCATCCGATTCATACGTGTAATATTATAATCGTGTCCAGAGTATTCAGACAGATCATATTCATCATAGTTACTCATAGTTAGCCTCCCTCATACATTTCATTATCCTTAGCTTCCTTGTCTTTCCAGAGCTGTTCCTCCACCTTGAGGAACTCTGTATACTTTTCCTCAAGTTTATTGTCCTCGTAAACACGCACGTCCTGACCGAACTGACGCATCCAGTCAAGAAACAGATCGATACGATCTGCCGCATCATGATCTGAAGTCGTATCGAATACTGGACCGAATGCCCAACCACTGGTTGAGCAATACATCACAGCATCATCACCGTCTGTCAAAGTATGAACACCCATTAGTCACCATCCTTTTCTTTATCCCACTCATCGTCAAGTAGAGTCTGAATTTCCTCTACCTGCTCTACAGTTACTTCCCGCGTCATGCCCTGTAGTTCATAGGCTGTCAGCCCATTAACATACACAGGCCACACGCCCCTCACGTCGATATATGCTCTACTCATTAGTCACTCTCCTTCTCACATTTAGTGTGGACCAACATATAAAAACTTTCCTTGATCCCTAGCTCTGTCTCTTCTGGATGAGTGCGTATCACCATACCGTAGAATGTCTGACGCACGTACTCTCCCAGAACTACCGGCTGTCCACAAATATTACACACAGGATCCATACCAAGTGCTGAATCGTATGGAAAACCGGGATAGTCAGGGTCCATTTCCATGTCTTTTTCATTCATTAGTCACTCTCCTTTTCTCTTCTTTCTTTAGATATTGTCTTAGAACTTTCTCTACAAAGGCGGACAGGCTAATATACTCTCTATTAGCCTGTTCCTTAGCGTCTAACCACAACATATAGTCCTTGACGTATAGAGTCTTAGTTCCCATTATGGCAGCCAATCCGTACGTTCCTTAGCATACGCTTCCAAACTGCATAGCATATCAGTTACCCACTCGTAACCCGGTAAAGCCAATCGAGTGACTGTAGCGATGAGTGGCTGAAGCTCATAGAATCGAGTACGAAACTCCAGCCTATCATCTTCCATGAACTCTGGAGACATACGATCCAATGATGCAAATAGCATATCAATCTCTGCATCAGCGAGCTGAATCAGATCACGTATCTGATCACCCGGCAGAGAAAGGATCCACTCATCGATCCTTTTCTGCCATGCCGATACATCCCGTAGAATGACCTGAGCATCGTATGGTCTAATTGGACGTGGCAGTGCGCGCATCCTGATAGTCCAATCAGACCACTTGATAGTGAGTGGCCTCAACTTAAATTCACTCACTTGACCTCCTTAATAGAGAGTTCAAGTTCAGACAACTGTCTAGCCAACTTGACAGTCTCTTCTACCACGTACTGCAAGTTACGGTATTCACCGTACTTGTTATCGATAATCCCCCTGACAACGAGGGACATATCGAGAGGCGTAAGATCCAGATAGTGCGCGGTATCAAACCCAAACGTCCACGACTTACCATCTTCGTGGGTGCCTGAATACGTAATACCACCATGCACATCCAGATTACTCACTGGATGCTCGAAGTTCATGTAGTCAATCCCATACGCGGGATGACGTTCTGGAACAGATACGTAGCCATTGAATGACCCCATAGGGCCACGCAATACCTCGCACCTCAAGCCCGCGTACTCAAAATCCACGCGATCTGGCTCATTGTCCCACTGACCTGCCACCCACTTAGTTCTATCAGCTCTGAAGTTCATAGTTTCACTCTCCTATTCTTAGTTTCTTTTCGTTAGAGGATACGATTGGATGCTGAAATCGTTAGACTTCAGCATCCTACTTACACTCTAACTACTTGAGTTTCCAAGTAGTCTTACCAGACGGTGCGATTACTCGCACGTTACCGGGAATCAATCTCTCCCGTGGTGTCTGTGGAACTGGTTTCGCCATTAGTTACCTCCCATCAGGTATGATAGTATCAGGAGAATCAATCTCCCTAATACTATCATACCAGCTATATCGCCTACAAATTTCACGATTGCTAGCTCATCCTCATCGATGAATCTCACTTCTTGAACTTCTGTCTATGCGCCCGAACGATTGAGTCAGCCAATTCTTTCATGATTGACTCTTCATTCCACTGAGGCGCATCAGTGTTATTCATCAGACTGTGGAACTGAATCCGTTTCCTCTCAACAATCGCGTCAAGAGCCTGGTCAATAGCAGTCAATCCATTCATGTGCGCATAGATGGCATTGACTGATGTAGCTTCTGAGCCGATACGGATAAATCTACCCTCTGCCTGCTCTTCTTTCCCCGGATTCCACTGACGTTCATGCAGAATACAGTCTGAGCACGTCTGGAGATTAAGACCTTCTCCAGCCGATTGAGTAGATGCAACCATAATCGAACGCTTCGACTCATTGAACTTGTTCTGAGTAGCGAACTTATCTGCTGGATTCATCTCTGCTGCAAACTTCAATACAGGAAACTCACTCCCATACTTTTTGCTGATTTCGTCAAAGATGATATGCGCCACATCCTTATGATGGACGAATACGACCAACTTACGGTCTGTCTCTTCAACGAACTCATCGACGTATTCCAGAGTAGCTGGAATCTTAGTGAGTCCGACGAGCCTACGCATCTTTTGCATGGCTGCAATAATAGCCATACCAGAAAGATTATCGTTCTGCTCTTCAAACCACTTAACGAATTCCTCTACCGCGTCATCATAGACTTTCTCTTGTGTCGTATCCATGACAACATTCAGCTTAGTTCGATTTACCAAGGGTAGTTCTGGTAACACTTCTGTCCTCTCTCGCCTAATCAGTAGATCCTTTGTATATTCCTTGAATCCAGCGATGTTGCGAATACCACCCTCTTTCAGTGTATTGCCATGCCAATACTTGTCAACCCACTGTCTGACGAATCCCTCATTACTGTGGAACTTGATAGGATCCATCATATTGAGAACTGGATACAATTCACTGCCACGATTGTTCCACGGTGTCCCACTCAATGGAATGACTTTACGGTCCTTAACGACCTTACGTGTCATCTGCGTGCGTGTGCTGTCAACATTCTTAATCTGTTGACATTCGTCTAACACGACACATTTAATACCCACACGATCGAACTGTGTGATATCAAATCCTGAGTTAACCACCTTACCAGACTTGAGAGTTCGTGACTTATGCACCAACATATCGTATCCGATGATGTAGTGCTTAAGGCCAGGAATCAACCAATCCTTAGATGTATTGATGATCTGTGGAACATGCTCATCACCCATCCAATACAGAATTGCTGATGCTGTCTGATACTTCGTGCTGGATTTTACCAGCCACAGTGTAGGCAACAATTCAGCATGGTATTTCAACACGCCCATAGCCTGAATCGTTTTACCTAGTCCCATTTCATCGAAACATGCGCCACCCTTACTAACTGATAGTGCAGCTTCGAGAAACTTCATTCCCTCGATCTGGAAATCGTACGGCTTTTTACGGTTGCACTTGACACAAGTGTTTTTAGCCCACTCGTGTGTGCAATTGATGTCGCCACCCATCTGGAACTTATGAAACGGAGTTCCCTTTGGGATCTTCTTGAAAATGATGTGCCCACACTCTAGTGTGATGAGCTTGACATCAGGTTGATCGTCAGACTTATTGACAATCAACTTTTCTGACACCATTTTAGCGACTTTACCGCACTTCTCACACTTGTCCTGTAATCGAGTGATATTGTATTTCGGCGTGCGAATTACATGCTCGTCGAATGTTACTTCCACATCAGCCCCACTACGGATAGCATCGATAATCTGTGGACTGAGTGAAAGGTTAGAACATGGGAGCGTGTTATCGCAACCAATTTCCTTAGCCTTATCAGACCATACATTATCGTGACCGTGGCCCGGACCCACTAGCGCGTGTGCCACTTCATGCCTGATTGTATTGATTAGATCAGGTGTCGGATGAATATCAACGTGATGCGCGGACAATATGATACATTTGTCCTTATACGAGCACAATCCCAAGAAATACGAATTGGGATTCTGATTGAGACGAATGGTCCAATCTGTCAGACCATGTTTATTCATCTCATCTCTGAGAAACTGTGACGCCTCTTGTCTAGTCATCTGTTAGTCTAACCTCTAGCTACTTGCCAGCAGTCGGCAGGCCCATAAGACCTGCCAAGTGCTTAGCCGCCGCGTCATACGACATATTCCGGCTGATGACGATTGATTGCACGCCACTAGCTGGAACTTCGTACTTTTTGCAGGCATCATTCAATTCTTGTTTATTGAACGACTTTTTGCCCTGCTTAGCTGGCTTAGTAGTTTTCTCTTTCTTGGTGATTGTAGTCGGACGATAATTAACGTCAAAATTCTTGAACTCTGCACGTCGCGCTTCAGTCTGTCTGGAGACTGACTGTTGCAATTCAGTCTGTAGAACTCGCTCAGCAATCTTTGAGTCGAAGATAACTTTCTGAATGTGTAGGAGACGTTTCTGAGTCTCTTTGGCATACGTGTATTCCTTGTCACTATCTGTGATGGAAACATCAGCCCAGATAGCACCACGAAGCTCAGTCAATGATACCGTCTGAGCATTGTAGATATCGGCCTTAACCTCAATCGTCGTATCAATCTTTTGACTGACTTCGATGATATGTTTGGCCGACTTGACTAGGGAATCTTCCTTTTTCGCGCATTCCTCACACATAGCCATGTTACCGTGGCGAATGTAAAGTTGCACGTTCGTATTAGGGCAACATTCACAATCACCCTTGAGTGACTTGCCATTAGCATTAGCCATTATCTCACTCTCTTATTCTGTGACTTCACAGCCACCGTGACAGTTTTGATTTTCGTGGATGGAATGCGTGGAACATGAACACGTCCAATGACGTGCCACGAACACATCCCAACACGCTCTGTCACGTTGTATGCCTGCGCCTGCGTTACAGAGTCGGGCATACGTCTAACACGTTTCTGCTTTTTGCAGACCTTACAGAAAAATCTTTTCATAGAGAATCTACCTGTTCCTTTCGGAATCAGTATCGGGACGATAGATTGTATTGATTGAGCCGATAATGATTCACGTCCTTTCGGAAACTACGTGATACTAATGATTATTGGGAAGTCACTAGGTCAGCGAATAGAGCCGACCCTTGATTGTCTCACGGCCGGGAGGGGATTGCAACCACATAATGTAGTGACGCCCGCCGATCGGACCCCAAGGGGTGGTGGTCGGAAGCGGCCGTGTCCCGTTTTGAGACACGACCGGCCCAACTAATCATTACTACTTATCATTATCCACCATCAGGGAAATACATCTTATACCACTTCTCAAACTCTGCATCGATACGATTGAGTTTATCTACAAGCCTGGATAATTCTTCCATCTTTACTCTAATCTCTGTTTGTAACTGTCCTAGATACTCCTGTCTGTACGTTTGTTTATAATCATGTTTGTGTGAGTCCTTATAGGATTCTTTAGGCAAGTCCCTTATCCTTTAAGTTCTTCATGATAATTTCCTCGTTGATCATCGTACGACAATCGTCACAGATAGGTTTCTCTACCTTGAGACTATCTTCTGTTACGGTGAATTTCTCATCACATTTCCAGCATACAGCCTGTTTTCCAATGAGGATGTGTGCGAGTCCCAAGTGTACGAAGAACGCGCATCCCTCGAACGCGCACTTCCATGTTTTCTTGTTAACGAGCAATAATAGATGTGCATGTTTAGCCATACTGTCATTCCCTCCATTAGTGAATCCATGTTTTTGGCCCGATCCTCGTAAGTGACTGATTCTAAAGGACTTATGAAACACCGTGCCAATGTTGAGTGTGTGCGTGTGCGTGTCTGTGTTCGACCCATCCTACCACGACACACACACCCTTGTCAAGCCCCCAAAACCCAACTAATCATTAAAAAAAAAAATAAAAAAACAAGAATAGATTATGATTAGATTGTAAGATTTACAATTGGGGGGTGGTGTGTGTGTCGGCTCGGCCGGAGATTGAACACAGAGAGGCACACACACACAGAGTTATCATAATTGGGAATTTATACACAGGATCTACACAGGAGTCTTTGGGGGATGTTTTTACACAGCTTACACAGGACGTGTGGGGAAGGGATCTTACACAGGTTACACAGGGGGTGGTCTGGGGGACGAAGGGGGCTATGCCCCCACCTCCTTCTGGAGGGGCATTTCTAGGATGTACCAGCTTGACGTTTTCCAGCTGTGTGCGTGAGTGATAGCGCCGATACGCGAGTCGAATACGCCCGCGACGATGTTTCCGAAGGGCTGAGCCGACATCAGCACGTAGACGTAGGGGGCCATCACTGGCCCACCTCCTTCTGCTCGTGCTCGCGTGCGAAGTGCTCGTCGTAATTGACGATGCGGTCCGCCTTGTAGCGTGCATGCTTCGGATTGACTCCCAGGTACATCAGCCGCGCTGCCAGTTCATCGACCTTCTGTGCATTCGTTTTTTCCATGTGTCACGCTCCATGATTAGTTAGACGTTATCCGAGTCGAAGAAGTTCCCTCTGCCACCAGATGTCGATGGCAGAGGGAAGCAGACTACTCAGCCCACGACAGGCCGAGCGTTGTCGCGGCCAGTTCACGCGCCTCGTCGTCCGTATACTTCTTGGACGACATCAGCACCTTGAACATTTCGCGCAGTCGAAGCTGTTCGTCGTTGTCCAGAGTCGGCTTGACGATTCCAGCCGCATCCAGCGCAACCTGTAGAGCCGCCGCACGCGCGTTATTCTGCGCCTCGACGTTACGAACCTTCACCTGCTCCTCTTCGGACAGGGTGTTGTTCGCTGCCACCAGTTCGGCGTATCCGGTGTAGTTTGACCACTTGTAGTCATACGCAATCGGATTCGCCAGCTTTTGACCGTAGGCGGTCTTGGCTACTGAACTTCCAGTCTTGTTCTCCATGCTACCTCACCTCCTCTCGCTTCTTTAAGTTAGACGTTTGACCGTCTCAGAAAGTTCCCTCGGCTATCGACTCGCTTGCCGACTGCCGGTGCATCTTGGTCTATCCTTTCAGGCGGTTGGTTTCAGTGCGTGCCAACCGCGTTACTCAGAATCGACTTGATAAGGATACCACGGCTAGACCCTGCTGCAACAACAATCGGCAGGGTCAGTGAAAATAATTATCGCGGCCGTCCGTCGATTGTGCTTGACATCCGGCCGGGTGTGTGAGCGAGGGTCCGCCTGGTATCGAGGGGATGCGTGCGACTGTCCACTATGTAGGACTGTCAAGTAAAAAAAAACTTATGAACATTTTATTTTTTTTTTCTTGACATCAGCCCCCGTGTGTGGTAGGGGGGTATACCCCTGCAAGAATGGTGCCATCTACACTGCACACGGGGGCTTGCTAGTAATAACAAGCCGTAGGATAAAATGAAATATAGAGTCTCATAATATGGTCCCATATGTCAGTGTATGATGTAAATAGTGGAACCGGAAGGAGGGAATCAACGAAAAAACCGATCGGAACTCATTGATTCCAAAGGACTTGGGGAGAGGGGTGACTTGACATTCATGCTACTCTTAACCTATGATGAACCGGAACAGAAAAGAACTCGGTATCTTTCTAGGAATTAAGATAATCAAAGATCCTGAAAAGGGTTGTTGGTTTATCAAAGGTAATGATTGGTCTGAATATTCTAAACTAAGGGGAATGTCGGCACATAGATTTATCTATCAATTATGTGTTGGTCCTCTAAGATTCGGGAATGAGATTTGTCATACATGTGATCGTAAAGGATGTATATGTCCTGGACATTTATGGCAAGGAACACATTCAGATAACATGAGAGATTCCCGTAGGAAGCGTAGAACATTTGCAATTCAGGTAACTCCAAATGCCAATAGGAATAGTAACAGACGAACAGTTCTCTATAGAGTTGGAGAAACTGTCTGGGTCACGCTTAAAGTCTAATGTGGTTCCATCTCCACAGGTCATTGACATTACACCATCTCATGGACGGAATGAGGGTGATGTTAATGTCCCTGACTCACTAAGGCAGATCATTGGCGAAGAGGCAGTAATCAATGGTAGACAGGCTGCACTCGATCTTGCTAAAGACTTTGGTATCAGCCCCTCGTCAGTCTCAGCCTATACCAAGGGTGCAACAAGTACCACTACATACAATCAACCCAAATCAGAAATTATTAAACACATTAACAAGTCGAGAGAAAGATCTATTAAGAAAGCTGGTAAAGTTCTTTCTGGAGCACTCAACGCAATCACACAAGATAAGCTAGACTATACTGATGCAAAAGACTTGGCAGGTATTGCAAAAGACATGGCAGCCATCATAAAGAATTTAGAACCTCAAAAAGAATCATCTGAGTCTGCGCAGCAGACCCCACAGTTCGTAATCTTCGCACCACAGTTCAGGCAAGAGAACTCATTCGATACCATTACAGTCAATGAATAGGGAGAATACAATGTCCTCACGTATGGCAATTATCACGTTCTTAGATGGCGGTCCAGTAGATCCATCCTATGGATTTCCAGGTGTTGGAACTGGTAGACCAGACAATTCATTACCTAATGCGCCAGTCTATCCATCACAGGGATTACCCGGTGGTGGTCACATCAGTCTGTTGCCAGTCTATCCATTCGATCCTACACTCAATCCAGATAATTCACTCCCCAATCAACCAGAGGCAGGGAATGATTTACCCCGTCCCGGTAAGAAGTATGTAGTCAAGTGGCTGGCATGTCAGGGACTTATTCTGGTTCCAGACAATTCTCTGCCGGGTCAGGGTGGAAGTATTGACAACAGTCTGCCTGAGACTGGTTCGCCTAAGTAATTCTCAGACGCCGTAGGCGTCCGTGTCCGTACGAGAGATCTCATGGATGATTATGTAGCCTATGATGAAATCTCAGAAGTAGATTATATGATCATCCGTGAATACCTAGTTCAAAGAAAAGAGAAGAAGATGCCAGTATTAATTAAGCCTGAACCATTCAGTCCAGTTCTACTGGCATCCGTTCCACTGCCAGTTACATCAGAACAGATTAACTACATCAGAGAAATCCTAGATGTAGCATGTTCTGACAGTAGATTCGCAGATAAGGCATACGATGCAATTCGATTCGTCCTCACTGGTCAGACGGCTATCCCCCCTGTAGTTACATCACTCAATCCCTCCACAGCAGTCATTGGCGCTCCATCATTCACACTCCATGTCATGGGAACTGGATTCCTTCCATCGAGTGAAATTCAGTGGAATGGTTCTCCTGAACCTACCACATTCGTATCTGATACAGAACTCACTACATTAGTTGACATGAGTACTGCTGTAGTGGCAGCTAGTATTCCAGTCGCAGTATTGAATGGCGGCATCTTATCGGATCCCATGACATTCGATCTGACGGCTGTCGTTGTTATGTCAGCTCAAGTAGTTCCACCAGAGAACAAATTCCCTGCTCACACGCAGTCGAAGCCAGTCGTAACAGCCGTACCAAAGAAGTAAGATGGCTACGACGTTATTATCCCCCGGTCCACAATACAATATTCTACAGAACGTAGTCTATGCTCTGCCAGGTTCACCCTGCAACATAGTACTAGGTACTGCATGTGAGAGAGGGCCAGCGTTAGCTGGACCCTTCGTTGGATGGACTGGGGGATATAACCACGTAGGTGGATTCATTAGGTGTACTACTGGAGGAACTACATACAAGGCTACTAAACTAAAGATGAAGGAACTCGATCAATACTATGGTTCCATTGTGATGGCTGATCGTCCATCGTACAGATGGAGTCTGGATGAACAGACTGGATTAGTGGCAGTCGATTCAGTAGGTGGAGCTAACGGTACAATATCAGGGGGAGTGACACTGAATCAGGCTGGTGTGCTAGGGAAGGGGATGTTATTCAATGGGACTACTGGAAAAATATTAACTGATAATCCGGCTCCCTTTCCAATTACTGTAACAGTTGAGGCATGGATAAAAACATCAGACTCGGTTACTCAAAAAACTATTCTGTCTAATCGCCATAATGTTGTAGGAGGTTCATCTCGTATAGCATTTTACATGGTAGGTGCGGCTGGAGTATGGACTGGTATTGGTACTAATGGTGTACGTAATATCAGTGATAATCAGTGGCATCATGTTGTTTTCATTCTTGACGGTACAAACTGTAAGATTTATATTGATGGAGTATTAGATGTAACTGGAACCAATGTTGTTACATTACCAAATCTAAATCTATTATCTATTGGTTGGGAAACTGAAGGTAATCAATGGTTCAATGGATCATTAGACGAGATCGCCATCTATCCATACGCACTCAGCCCATCACAGATTCAATCTCATTACTTGTCACGATTCGGAGTCATTGGAAGTGCGTATGCATCCAAAGTTGTGATGTCAGGTCCATCGAATTACTGGCGTTTGAATGAGACTTCTGGCCTGACTGCGCGTGATTCGGCTGGAACTGCTAACGGTACAATTAGTGGTGGAGTTGTACTGAATGGTGAAGGAGGAATGACGTTTAATGGATCTACTGGTAAAATAAACATATCAAGTATAACTATTCCAGTTATATCTACTATTGAGGGATGGATTAAAACTACATCAACTGCTCAAATTCCTTTAATAACATTGCATCCCACAAATGGTACATTTATAGGAGCAATGAATGGATTTATACGAGTAGTATCCCAGAATAGTATAATTGGAACTAGACCGATAGCCGATGGGAATTGGCATCATATAATTACACTCTTGAATTCTACAACATGCACTATTTATGTAGACGGTACTTTAGATATATCAGGAGCAAATCCGCGTGTAGCACCAGATACTACTCCTGAAGAAATTGGATATATTACTGCATATAATCTATTCATGAATGGACAGATAGATGACGTGGCAATATATCCCCGCGCACTCACTCCTGCCGAAATACTCGATCACTATAATTCGAGGTAACATGAAGTATCTGATTCTCGCACTAGCGATCGGACTAAGCGGCTGTGACAAGATCTACATCAATCCAACTAATCCAGTCACCCCATCAGATAATGGGAGGGGATCTAATCCAGCGAGTCAGATTCAGTTCAGAGTAAATGGAAATGCCACATCAGTCCGCATCCGTTACTCGAATCCATTAGATGGGCTGACACAAGTTATCACCACTCTTCCATACATCACTACACTCTCAACTAATGATTCATCAATGTTCCTGTCCATCGAAGCTACTCCACTATCATACGGTACAACTACGTTTCCATTCCTCTCTGCTCAGATCTTTGTGAATGGAATTCTGTTTAGAGAGGCCACCTCCAGTGATTTTACTGGAACTACAATCAGTGCATCAGGTAACTGGAGGAAATGATGGGTGCGAATAAGATGGCTGGCGGAATGGCTGGTGCAGGTCAGGCTGCTGGTCAGGGAATCGCAAGTATGTATGGTGGTGGACAGCAGAAACAGCAAGGTGCTGGTAGTAAGTTTGGTCAATTGGCTCAGGGTGCAGCAATGGGCCAAGGAATGAATCCCGGTCTGAATAAAGTAAAGGGACCAATGGGTCCATCAGATAATTCAGGGATTATGGCGAAACTCATGCAGGCGCGTCAGATGCAGGGCCAAATGGGTGGTATTGGTCAGGGTCAGGCATTAGGAATGCGTAAGCCTGCGATGGGTGGATTTGCTGGTGGATTAGGTGGAATTCTTGCGCGTAGACAACAGCAGCAGAATCCTATGGCATCACCTGAACAACAGCCCATCAATCCATACATGCAACAACCACAGGAACAGTTACAGGGAATGTCTGCACTGTATGGTACACAACAGCCACAGGAACAAGTTCCAGTTCCTCAGCCACAGATGGAATTAGGTGAAGGTGCTGAGATGGCACCACAGATGGCTGAGAATTATAGTAGACCAATGGCCCCGCGCATGAGATCGTTCGGACGCGGGCGGTAAGACAGTGGATCGGAATCCTAATGAATGGCGACCAGAACCCAAACAAGAACTCTTTCTCTCTGTCCCCACTTCAGTTAAAGAAGCGTTTTATGGGGGCGGAGCTGGTTCTGGAAAGTCCGATGTCTTATTACTGTATGGAATTGTCCATCGCTGGCATGAAAACCCACGTTTCAAGCAAGTATTCATGCGACGTACTTTTCCTGAACTTAGAAATGAAATCATTCCTAGATCTCGTGAACTCTATCGAAGATTTGGAGCCACACTAAATAAGACTGAAATGTGCTGGACTTTTCCTAGAGAGGATCAGTTCGGTACAGGAACATCCACTAAGTACGGTCCTTCTAATGAAGGGTCAATGATTTTCTTGGGTCATTGCGAGAATGAAGATGATGTCCATAAATACGATTCGATGCAAATCAATCTCTTTACTCCTGATGAACTCACGTCGATTACTGAGTGGATCTATCTATACATTGGATTCCAGCGTGTGCGATCACCCGTCCCTGAGTTGCCAGCAATTATTAGAGCTGCTGGAATGCCTGGAGGGATTGGTCATACTTGGACATACAAGAGATTCATTAAACCAGCCCCTAAAGGTGGTAAAATCATTGTGGGACGGGGAGGGAACAAAAGAATCTACATCCACTCCACCCTCGAAGATAACAGATACATTGATCCTACGTATCGGCAATCGCTGCAAGGCATAACTATTGAGGCTGAACGTAAGGCTAAACTGTTAGGAGATTGGGATGCGTATCAAGGTCAGGTATTCGACGAATTCAGGGACAGGAAATTCGACGACGAACCAGCAAATGCGATCCATGTTGTTGAACCTTTTGAAATCCCATCATGGTGGCCCAGAATTGTAATAGGTGACTGGGGATTTGCTGCAATGACGTGGGTGGGATGGGCAGCAATCAGTCCTAATAAGCGCGTATACATTTATCGTGAACAGTATTGGGTCAAGACAAAGATAGCAGACTGGGCACCACAGATTAAGGTATTCATTGATAGAGAAAATCCCCGTCTCATTCGATTCTGTAAATCCGCAGGTCAGGATAGAGGACAAGAACATACAATCCAACAGCAGATCGAAGATGAACTCGGTCAAAGTGTTGAACTGTCAAACAATACTCCAGGATCACGTATTGCTGGAAAAATACTTATCCATGAATACCTTAGATGGCAGCCCAAACAAGTAAGTGATCAGGAAGTACCTACGTACAATGAAGAGTACGCAATGTGGATTATGCGGAACAGAGGTATGACAGAATACAAGTCATACATGAATTCATTCAATCCACCTGAACCTGAAACGAACGTACCGAAATTACAGATATTCAAAGATGCCTGTCCAGTCCTCGTCGAAGCAATTAAGGCTTGTTCATACGACAAGCCAAAAGGAAATAAACCAGCGGAAGATATTGCAGAATTCGAGGGGGATGACCCAATTGATGGTCTCAGATACTTGGTTGATGCTGCTGAAGGATTCTTTGATGAAAGCAATCAAGAATTCAAAAGAATACAGCAACAAGAACAGTTGGTAAATCAGCTCAGTACATCACATGACTGGACAGCATTCTACAGGAATATGAGAAAGACGGAAGTAGATGATACAATCAAGCCAGTCGGAAGGTACAGACACTAAAGCTCAGAAAGATATGTGGGCTATTGCACATATGTTACTGTCTCATAAAGACAGAGAAGTAAGAGATTTAGCAGTTGTTTCTATTGGATTAATGCGTAAACAGTTTCCCAAAGAAGTAACTGATGATTAGAGAACTTTTTGAAAAGTGGTTCGGTCTTGATCCTCGTCATTGTGAAACCTGTGAGATCCTGCGTGAGTTACTCGCAAAGAGTGACACAGAACGTAAGGAATTATTACACAGGCTTCTGGACAAAGATAAGGCCGAACCTCTAGTTCCACCATCGACTGAAGAACTGAAAAGTATTCAGCCCGCGTTCATTCCGTGGCGCGTGAAGCAACAGATGTTGGAACAAGAGGATCGTAGATCTGCTGAATTAATGAAACAGAAGGTCAAGGAAATAGCCGAACTCGAACATGAATTGGGTGTGCAATGATTACTCTCATTCTCGTCATCGTGATTCTCGGTCTAGCCTTGTATCTAGTTGAAAACTTCGTTCCAATGAGTCCACCCTTCAAGGTTGTATTGAGGGTGGTCGTAGTTATTCTTCTTGTACTTTATCTGTTACGCGCATTTGGAATTAGTGACGTTCCGATTCGATAGTAGGACAAGACAATGGGATTCTGGAAAAAGTTTGGGAAGATAGCACTTAAAGTCGCACCATATGCGGCTATGGCTATTCCTGGTGTTGGCGTCCCATTAGGGATGGCATTACAAGGTGGATTAGCTGCTGCAAATGCTAAAGCATCTGGAGCTGGTTGGAAGGGTACATTACTTAGTGGTGGTCTTGGTGCTGCTGCTGGTGGTGTAGGCGCGGGCGCGTTAAAAGGTATCGGTCCATCTGCTGGTATGGGTGCTAAATTAGCTAAGGGCGCGTTAGGTGCAGGTGGTGCGGGTAGAGCTGGAGTAGTTGGACAGTTCTTAGGGGATATAGGTCGTAATGCTGCATATGATGCTACTCAGGGTCAACCACCTCCTATGGAACAAGAAGCACCAGCAGGATTAGGACCATCAGCTCCACCACCTCAAATGAATGCAGTTCAGGCAGGTAGAGAAGCGGCTCGTAAGAGAGTAGCTGTATAATGGCTAAAGAAGAAGTACCAGACGATATCTCTGCACTACTTAAACAAATTGTAGATCATTTCGATGATGAGGATCGTGCTGTTCGTGATCGACAGATCAGGACATGGCGTCGGTTAAAGTTACTCTGGGAAAATGTACAGCACACGTATTATAGTGAGGTTGCACATGATTGGAGAGTACCCGAAACCGAGAGGGCCGGAGAAGATTCCGATCAAGGATTCTACGACAAACCAGTTAACGTCTATAGAGCGTACCTTGAATCGATTATTGCGGCTCTTTCTGTTACTGTTCCTCCTATCACTTGCTATCCTGATGATGCTGATAATCCCCTTGATGTTATTACTGCTAAAGCAGGAGACAAGGTTGCCGCCCTCATCTTTAAGCATAATGATGCACCATTACTCTGGCTCCATGCACTCTTCGTTTTCTGCACTGAGGGTATGACCGCGTGTTACTCATACGCGAAAGAGGATGAGAAGTACGGGACATATCAGAAGAATGAATACGACGAAGTACCGGAATATCATGAGCAGAAGATCTGTCCACTCTGTCAGTCAGAGATGGCAGATGAGACGATTACATATCAACAGGAAGATAAGTTCCAACCTGATGATGCGGACGCGGCCCCAACAAATTTCTTAGAAGAGCAGGACATCTGTCCAAACTGTGCGCAGATGGTTGTTCCTGACAAGCAGACTAACACTGTTACCATCACACGTCTTGTAGGTCAGACTAGTCATCCTAAGTCCCGCGTGTGCATGGAAGTGTATGGTGGTCTGTTTGTCAAAGTCCCCGTATGGGCGCGTAATCAATCGGAATGTAGTTATTTGATTTATTCATACGAAACACATTTTGCAAATGTCCTCGAACAATATCCCAACCTTAGAGATAAAGTCGTCAAGGGACAGGCGAACTATGACCTGTACGAACAGTGGGGTAGAACTTCGCCTCAATATCATGGTGAGCATCCTGTTAATAATGTTACTGTTCGTAATTGCTGGCTTCGGCCTTCTTCTTACAATGTTCTCAATGTAGATGAAGCTGATGAATTGCGTAAGAAGTATCCAATGGGTTGTAAGGTGGTGATGGTCAATGACTTTGTTGCTCATGCATGTAATGAAAGTCTTGATGATTGCTGGACTCTTACTTACAATCCTCTGTCGGATTATATTCACTTTGATCCGCTTGGTTTACTTCTCACTTCAGTGCAGGACATTACTAACGATCTCATTTCACTCGTACTTCAAACTGTTGAGCATGGAATCCCTCAGACATTCGCTGACCCAAAGGTATTAAATTTTAACGCATACAGGAACTCTGAGGTTATTCCTGGTGGTATCTATCCTGCGACACCCAAATCTGGTCGTGCTCTTAGTGAGGGCTTCTATGAGGTACGTACTGCTACACTTTCTCAGGAAGTTCTACCTTTTGCGACTAAAATACAGGAGATCGGGCAGCTTGTTTCAGGAGCCTTGCCCTCATTGTTTGGCGGACAGATGGCAGGGTCGCGGACGGCATCAGAATACTCGATGAGTCGTGCTCAGGCCCTACAGAGATTGCAGGGCACATGGAAGATGTTGCTGCACTGGTGGAAAAACATCTACGGAAAGGCTATACCACTCTATATCAAAGAAATGAAAGATGATGACAAGCAAGTCAAGAAAGACGAATTTGGGAATTTCGTCAATGTATTTATTAGACGTGCGGAACTCGAAGGTAAAATCGGTTCAATTGAACTCGAAGCTAATGAAAACTTACCAATTACTTGGAACCAACAAAAAGATGCAATCATGGAACTGTTTAACATTAATAACGACGCGCTTATGTCAACTCTTGCCTCACCAGAGAATATCCCGTATATTAAGAAAGCCATTGGACTCACGGATTATATTATTCCCGGTGAAGATGACAGACAGAAACAGTACGAGGAAATTCAACTCCTTGTAAATAGTGAACCTATCCAGATGCCTCCTGATCCTATGATGATGCAGCAGGCTATGATGATGGGTATGCCTCCACCACCTCCTGTTGAAGTTCCTTCGATTGAAGCGGACTTCGATGTGGATAATCATCCATTAGAGGCTGATATCTGTCGTAGGTGGTTGGTGAGTGATGCGGGTCGGTTATGTAAGGTAGAGAATCCTGCTGGCTATAAAAACGTACTACTTCACATGAAGATGCATAAAGATATTGACATGCAGATGCAGATGCAAGCTCAAATGATGATGGCTCCGCCACCGGCCCCAACAGATGGCAAACAGGCTCCAGAGGCTAATGCTGGAGTTCCATTACAGGGAGATCAGAATGCGCCTACTATTCAATAAATTCATTCCACTGATGGCACCTGAAGAAACCACAGGTGGAGGTGGAGGTGATGATACACAAGAGACTTTCGAGTTATTAAATGAAGAGCCAGAAGAAGTTCTCGAACTTGATACTAAAGTTACTAAAGAAGAGACTGAAGAAGGAGAAGAAAAGGACGATGAAGATACTGAAAAAGATGAACTCAAAGAAATCGAAGAAGAGTTAGAAGGTCCAAAGGAAGAAGATCTAGAACTCACTACTCCGGTTCGACGGAAGGAAATCCTTGCTAAGTATCCTAAGCTGTTCAAAGACTTTCCATACTTAGAGAAGGCATACTACAGGGAGCAGCAGTTTACGGAAGTTTTTCCGACAGTTAATGATGCGAAGGTAGCTGTTGAAAAAGCTCAGATAATGGATCAGGTTGAGCAGCAGGTAATGGGTGGCGATATCACTCAGGTACTTCAGGCTGCAAAGAATGAGAATCACGAAGCATTCTTAAGAATCGCAGACAATTATCTACCCGCACTCAGACAGGTAGATCAACAGGCATATTATCACGTCCTTGGCGGAGTGATCAAAGATACCATCCTGACTATGGTCAAGGAAGGTAGAGCACTCGGTCAACAGGGCGCACCATTACAGGCGGCTGCTAATGTTCTGAATCAGTTTATTTTTGGTTCACAGAACTTCCAGCCCCACACACCTCTGTCGCGTCAGGACAGACCAGAAGATAGACAGAGGGAATCTCAGTTACGGAACTATGAAGCTCAACAGTTCAAGGAAAAGTTTGAATCTACACGGGATGACTTACAGTCTCGTGCAGATAATGTGCTAAAATCGACTATCGATCAGAATATCGATCCAAACAAGTCGATGACAGACTATGTGCGTAATCATGCTAAACAGGAAGCATTCGATACGCTCGAAACTCTAATCTCTAAGGACACCAGATTCCGTGGGCTGATTGACAAGCTCTGGGAAAAGGCGTATGAAAAGAGATTCGATAAGGAATCTACTGATCGCATTAAAGCCGCCTACCTTTCAAAAGCTAAGACACTGTTGCCTACAGTGATTAAAAAGGCCCGGAATGAAGCTCTGAAAGGTCTAGGACGCAGTAGAGACGAAGATACGGAAGATATGACTCCTAAAAAGGGTCCAATTGTACCTGGCAAATCCACAGCCCCCTCTAGTGGAAAAATTCGTAAGGCATCAGATATTCCAAAAGGAATGTCTACATTTGATGTATTGATGAAAGACTAGGGGTAAATCATGGCTGTTGTTGAATCTCAGGTAGCCGCACTTGAATTGGAGAAAGTCATTCCAAAAGTGCGTGTACTGTTTGAGAGGGATGACAAGTTCTACGCTAGCATTAAGAAGCGTGAAGTTGAGAAAATCTCTCACAGGCAGATGCGGGTTCCTCTTGAATTGAGGCCCGGTGGCTCATTCCAGTACTTCAATCCAGACGGTGGCGATCTGGGTCGTGGTGGTGGTCCTACGTATGATAAGGCTGTACTCAATTGCGTGTTTCTGAGTGAGAACATTGAGTACACCAAACTGACACAGTGGGCTACTGACGATGCGCGTAAGGCTATCGTCAATTCAGTCCGTCGTCTGACTGCGACTGCATTAGATGAAATGCGTCGTCAGTTAGACGCTCAGATGATGCAGAATGGTAGTGGTGTAATCGGTACCACTCTTTCTGACACACCTGCTGGTGGCGTCAATGTAATGGTTATGACCACTGACTTCGGTGCGCGTCTGATTCGTTATGGTCAGACCGTTCAGGTCTATAACAATGCATTAACTACACTGCTTGGTGTGGCTACTGTTACTAAGCATGATACTGCGAATAAACTTATTGAACTGAGTCCACAGGTTGCTGGTACTACTGTCGGTGGTGGCGATAAGATCGTTACTATGGGTCTTTCAGCTCCTCTGTCACTCCCTGGTCTGTTCGGTGTGCCTTATCACCATGATAACGCATCTGCTGGTACGTGGCTTGGATTTGCGCGCTCAACCACTCCAGAAGTTCGTGCTAATCGTGTGGATGCTGGTAATGCTGCACTGACTCTTCCACTTCCACGTCTCGCAATCAATAAGATTGGGGATCGTGTTGGAATTGATAACAATTTCAGCCCGAAAGCGTGGACACATCCCTGCCAGCAGCAGGCTTATGAAGAAATTGGACAGTTAGTGTCCATTATTCAGAAGGCTGCTAAAGAGGAAGCACTGAATATGTATTTCGGTGGTTCCAACATGCAGTTGGCTGGTGCTCCTATCACAGTTTCCTATAACTGGGATAAGACACGCATCGACTTCGTGGTCGATGAGGTGTGGGGTCGCGCAGAGATTCTTCCCATCGGATTCTACAAGACTGATGGAAGGAATATCTTCGAGATTCGTGGACCGTCTGGTGGTGTGGCGGCTGCGGAAATCTTCTACATGGTTGTGGGTATGCAGACTTACGTGAGTAATCCTGCTGCGTGCAGCTACATCAATAACCTCGCTATCCCGGTTGGATACTAGGAGATAACATGCCTATTGTTGCATCCGATTGGGCTGCACTGAATCCTGTGAATGCAGTTGCACCACAGACCATCGCGGCTGCTGGTACGATTGTACCTGTTAGTTTTCTCACCGTGTTGACAGGAAACGTGGCAATTACTGCCATTACTCCTCCTGTTGCACACGCACACATGCTGGCAATTCAGTTCGCTGGAACTGCTGGCATCACTGCTGGTAACAACATCGCCACCACTAAAGCTAGTGTGGTTGGTGAGGTTATGTTACTGGTCTATAATCCGTCTACTGCGAAGTACGTTCCAGTGGGCTAATTCGGTCAGGTAGGGGTTGAAAGTTGGGACTCATGTGCCTCGCATGTGATATGCTTCAGCCCCTACCTACCGTCATTCTCATGGTGGATGGAGGTGGAACGTGATTCCAGGTACAACAAGTAAGTTAAGTGAAAGTACATTGGCGTCAGCAGCTACAATCAGTCCCAAGACTGATATTGTGCTGGTGACTGGCTCTACACAAATCAATACAATCGTTCCATCATTCGGTGGGGGATTTAGTGGATTTGTGATTCTAGTACCCACTGCTGGTGCTATCACATTGGGAACATCAGGTAATATTCTGGTTGGCCTTGCGGCTGCTCAGAATAGAGCACTGATGTTAATCTTTGTGAAATCACTCGGTAAGTGGATTATCGAGAACGGCGTCTAGCTCTCATGAATAGCAGTGTGGGTGGCTCCCTTAATGGTCCAAGCCGACTTGGAGCATCCCCAATCGGATACAGGGGGCGAATACACTGCTATTCTTCGTGGTAAATTATGGAATCCATAGAATCATTGAATCAGCGACTCATTAATTACTACGGAACTGACGTAGTAACAGGACAACCATCCTTCCGTATCGTGTGGGCACCAGATGAGACTGAGATGCGGCTGGTGGATATGGTTGGTGGAATTCAACTTCTCCACGCTGAAGTAAGAGAAGTGAAGAAATATCCATACATGAAAGAAATGTATGTGTTGGAACGGCTGGTAGCAGTTCCCGAAATTAGTCAACATGAACTCCCAGCAGTTAAAATCAGTTACGAACCGATTTGGTCATACTGTGATGGCGACCAGAACGCATTACCTCCTATATGGGCTGCTACTAAGTTTGTTGTGGATACGCTTTTTGCAGCTTTGGGTAAAGCCTCTCTGAGAAAATACGTAGATTCAGAGAAAAATACTACCCCTGAAGGCCGTGAACAGAGGATTACCGAATTACAAGGGGAATTATTCGGTGATGAGACAAATGTAGGCGATGCACTGCGTTACAAGCAGGGTATTGTAGTTCCCCCAAATTACACTAAGGAATAAATATGAGTATTGTAGGTGAATTTCCGGGTATTAGTCAGATTAATCGTCGGACTCTGCGCGCTCCCGTCAATCCAATGGACAAGTGTACTGTAGTGAGTATTTTTCCAAAGTGGGTTCGGGAGAGTAAGGCAACGATTACACCCGGATTCTTTGAAATTCCTCCGGGTAGTTTTGAAAAACCGTCAATTCTTGTAGTGGGCACCAGTAGTTGGTGGAAGGAAATCGATGAACATCAGCCGTTACTGGAAATTCCAGTCAGTTCCATCCAAGTTGCTGATTCTATCGTCAATGACTACTGTAATTGTCTGCTTGCTAGCAATGCGGGTGATCAGAAGCCGGGCATCTTTTATATTCCCGGGGAACACACTCAAGATGGACTGAAAAAAGACCATATGCCTCTTCTGATTGATGCTCAGGCCAAACAGAAGAAGTGGTTCATGGAAATCATTCGAATCTCTGATGTTATGTGGAGTCGGTCGAATGGAAATCCACTCTCCATCTCAGATGACGCACGGCTTGCGTGTAAACAACTGAATATTACGCAAAAACCGTGGTTAGGTGACATGCAGGCAGCGGAATTAATCCGTTGTGTGGCATGTGGCGCACTCAGAAATGGTCAATTCCCCATCTGTCAGACATGTAAGGCTATCGCAGATCCGGAACTCGCAAAGAAGTTGAATCTCACATTCGCTCAGTAAAAGAAAGTAGGACAAGATGCCCGGAACACATCAGGCTACAGTAACGGCGAAAACGGGTCCGAACGTACAGGTCACAGCTCTGGTCATTAGAGATGTGAAGAATATTGTATTTGATTTTGATGCTCCAGCAGTCCAGATTCAGGTAGCCACTGGAGCAGGAGATAACATCAAGGAATTCGATCTGACTGGTGTTACGACTATCACCTGCACGATTACGGCTGGTAATTCTGCTTGGGTAATTTCGTAGGGTAGTAATATGGCAGGTGGTTTAACTACCAGCAAAAACATCATACTGCTCGAAGTAGCAGCATTGATGAATGATCCGCAGCAAACTGATTATAATGCAGTAGCTTGTGGTCCATTCTTTTCATTAGCTTTGGGTGAATTAGACCAAGTGCTGATGGAATATAATATTCCTATCTCTAATGAAACTTCAACTGATCTTAATGTACCCGCAGGAAGTGGATATCTGACTAATCTTCCGGCTGGTCTGATTGAAATTCAGGAAGTGTATGAACGTCAAGCAGGATCTAACGGATCATACATGTTATTGCAGCGAAGGGAATTCCCTGATGATTTTCCACCCACCAATTCACTTGTGTCTTGGTGCTGGAAGAATCAGCATATTGTATTCAATATGAAGGGTGCTAATGTAAATATGGAAGTTCGGTTGAACTATATCTTCAGACCCCTATCTGGTGCGGATTCTGATGATAAGGCATACTTTACTAACAATGCAGAAATGTTTCTGATCTATAAGACTGCCGCCATGTGTGCGATGTTTATCGGAGAGAATGAAACTCGTGCTGAGGTATTGAATGATCTTGCTGATAAAGCACTGGAAAGAACTATTGCAATCAGCAATAAGGGTAAGCAGCAAATTATGACACGACATCGACCATTCAGATACAGCTACAAGATGAGGGGCCGCTAATGGCAACCACTGCATTTGTTGATGTTCATGCATACACATCTGGGGACATTCCTCTGAGCATTTTTCAGAGTATGATCCCCAATATCAAGTCTCCTGTTTTTATAGAGACACTTACTATTAATGCTGGTGCTGGTGGAGCCTCTGCTGTATGGCCTTCTGGTGCTAAAGGTTTGGGTCCACCAACAGGACTATTAATCATTCCAGATCCTACTAATACGAGAGAAATAAGAATATTGGATACTGTTGATGTTGCAACTGGACAAGGTATTAAACTTCATAAAACTAATCCAACCTTTCTTTCATTAGAACTGACTTTAGGTGTTCAAGGTGGTTTTATATTTAACGTTACACCCCCTGCACCCCCAACTACTCAGGTAGTGGGTATCCTGACACTTATCTGGTTATAATCATGCCAGGAATTCGAGATCACGAAGCATTTATCATTGAAGAGTTCGGTGGACTGTGGGATCGTGGAGATCCTGAATCAGTTCCCGCGGATCATTTCATTGAAGCTACTAATGTTCAATTCTTTGATTCGGGTGTAGAGACTCGTGATCCTTTGGATAAGTATCATACTGATGTTGCCATAAACAATATTTATCGAGTTTATGACTATGTAACTGTTGGTCCGGGATCTACTGGAGGTCCAACATTACTCGTATTGACTATTGTATTTGGTGGTCCCGGCGGTACTACGGGAACTATTCATCATATTACTAGTAGAGCTGCGGGTGCAATTCCCTTCCAAGTTTTATCACTTGTTGGAATGACGGACTTTGGATTTGTGGCTATTAATGGCCGCGCATATATCACTCCATTCCATTCATTACCGGATAAACAGGGAATTAACTACGAGATTGGGCTGCCGAATCAATTCCTCTATGTGTATGATGGGAAGGCAACTACACCTGCGCGTAAAGCTGCCGGGGCACCTCCATACAATGGTACATCTCCTAGCGTTGCAAATGGATTGAAGCCATTTGTCGTATACAATGATTCTGTAGTTGGAGTTGTAACAGAAGGACTACATGTTTTTACTGTAACATTTAGTAATGGTGGCTATGGTCCAACAGTAGTCCAACAAATTCTTGCGCCAGGTGATAAGAAGATCAAGTTAACCGGTATCCCACTTGGTCCGTTTCCTAGACAGATAGCAATGAGTCAGGCAGGGGCTACTACTGGATTATTTGAAGCAGCCGTTATTAACGATAGTACTACTACAGAATTAACAATTGATATTGATGACACTACTCTAGGTACTAAACCAGCAATAACTGTTAATACTAGTAGTCCTAATAATGTAAACGTAGGAATGTTAGTAATTAATAATGTACCGGGAGGACACTGTGATATTGGATTTCATATTGTCGGTGTAGTCTTTGAGACTGATTCAGGCTATTTAACTGCACCGGGACCACAATTCTTTGCATCTAACACATATACGAATTCATCTCAAGGAATTGGAGTACATAATATTCCTGTTCCAATACCCCCTGTGAATGTTAATGTAGTCAAGAGGCACCTAGTCTCGACTAAGGCAATTCCTGAATATAATGGAGATCAGAAGGGATATCAGTTCTTCTTCATCCCTAAAGGCACGTTGCCTAACATGACAGATGTTATTATGAATGTCAGTTACTATGATTCAGATCTAGTGGCTGATGCATCCCATCTAATCGATAATTACAGTGAAATCCCTGCTGGAGTCGCACTCAATACATATCATTCACGGCTAGTGTTGGTTGGAGAGGGTTCCTATCCTGAAAAGGAAGATGGAACACCTGATACGACGAAACCTGATAATAGGTCAGTTGCGCGAGTCAGTATGCCGGGTGAGCCGGAAGCTATCTCGAAGGTAGATGGGCTGATTATCGTACCATTAGATGGCAATCCACTCACTAATGTGCAGGAATTCCGTGATATTCTGTATCTTTTCAAGAGATCTCGTACATACGCGTACTCAGACAATAGAGATGAACCTGCTACATGGCAGGAAGAAGTCATCGATCAGGGTGTTGGCAGTCCAGTACATGGCATCGCATCAGTCCTTGACTCTGGTGGCGTGAATATCGACTATCTGCTCATCGCGGATTGGTCAGGATTCATGTTATTCAATGGTGTGTATGCGCGCCCCGAGTTAAGCTGGAAAATTGAGAATTTCTGGGCTAATTTGGACCGTAATAGCTTCCGATACATCCAAGTCTCCAACGATTCACTAACCAAGAAGATATGGATTACCTTACCAGCAGGTAGCCAATACACTGTATTACATGCTGACTATGGAGATGGACTGGATCCTAAGCACATCAAGTGGGCTAAGTGGACATTCGATGCACAAATGTATTGTACTTGTCTAATCGAAATCAATAAGCTGATTTTGGGTGCAGTAGACCCATCTGGGACTGGAATTCCCCCAAATGCTAAGTGGGGGACTTACTACATTAATCCAAAGAAGGCAGGTCATTACGATACTTACTACAATGGAAGTGTTAAGATTCCTAATCCCACGATTCGTACAGCACTACTCGGAGAGTAAACATGCCAAAAGGAGCTGTACTCAGTGAGGGTAGTTCAGGCGATAATATCACTCACTTCGCTGCATTGCGTATTCGTGCGACAGGAAATGGCAGCGCATTAGAAATGAGAATTCTCTCATTAGATGACATTAAAGTTAAGAATCTAGTCTATCTTCCATTGGCATTAACTGGTCGAATCTTTCAGACTAGAATCATTAATTTCGTAGAACAGAGAGCAAGTCTGGAATTTAAGACTCAGAACTTTGGCGAGAAGTTCAGAATCCGTCGTATCACGGTTTTCATGAAGGAAATAGCTACTTCGCATCCGGGTAATTAAGTGGCGTACAAACCACCAAGAAAGCCCCCACAATTTGCGGATTTAGTCAGTGTCTTAGCTCAGTCTAAGTCCATCGATCCAGCATTATATCAGACAATTCAAGAAATTATCAATAGATTAGACCAGTTTATTACTGGTGAATCGATTACTAGTGCAACACAGGCGGCACAAGGTATTATTCCCGGTAGTGATAATGGTGGAGGATCTGGTACAGGACCACAGGGACCACCCGGACCTCCCGGACCTATTCAACCATTAAATGAAACATTCATTACAGTCAATACTGAAGCTACATTAGCTAATCATCGTAGGCTGGTAGCTGGAACTAATGTCACATTAAATACAGCTACTCCCGGTCAGATTATAGTACACGCGGCTGGGGGATCTGGTGGTGGGCCTCACGCACCCACACATGAGCCGGGTGGCATAGATCCCATGACAGTGGATGCAATTCCCACTGTAGGATCTTTAAGAACTCTAGGAACTGGACCTAATCAAGCTAAACCGGGTAATGCAGGACCGGGACCACATGCTATCACTCATTCTGCTGGAAACATTGATCCAGTTACAGTCACCAATTTAGCTGGATATCCCGGCGGTACAGTTAATTTTCTGAGAGCAGATGGAACATTCGCACCCCCTCCCGGCGGAGCAGGCGGTGGAATGAATCTGGACTATCTGGGTGATTATGTAACGAGTGTATACAATGATGGTGATATCGTTATTGGTCCGGATGGCATTGCTTATATGTGCGTGGTGGATGGTACTACTACTCCTCCAGAGCCTTGGCCGGGGGTAGGAATTGCCATCAATCCAGCTGTAGATGCCACGTATTGGACTGTATCCCCACATCCTCAGTTAGTGAATGAACGCGCACTCAGTCTGCTGGCTAATGGATACGTTAAAAGTACAGCAGGTGAACCATCAACTGTAGCAATTATTCCAGTCAGTGAGGGTGGGACGGGGGCAACTACTCCATCGACGGCACGGACTAATTTGGGTATTGGAACTGTAGGACCAATAGACCTGAATGGAGATGCGCGATATTTCCTGAATGGATTTGGACAGTGGGCAATCCCACAGATTCCATCGGGATTTATTGTTTTAAGTGCAGGTCCATGTCCTATCGGTTATACGAGAGTCAGTCAGGCTGACGGTTATTTTCTAGTAGCCAGTCCCACATGGGGATCAGTCGGCGGTGCTAATACTCATGCGCACACATTAAGTGGAACTGTAGCTTCACACGCACATGGATTAGCCGCAGCTACCATGCCAGTCCACAGTCATGGTGGAGCTATCGGAAGTAGTGGAACTAGTGGTCCAGCAGGTGGTCACTCACATGGGGTAACTGCCTCCGGATCAGGTAGTACAGGTAATGCTCAGGGTGGTAGTTCGGGAGCTGATGCAGGTGGTAGTTTCACTGCTTCAGCCACAAATCATTTCCATGACTTTAGTGTTAACGTAGCTGGTGCTACTGATACAGTGGGTGATCACTCACATTCAATCAATGTGACTGGATTCATTCCAAATGATGGTGGTCAGGCTATTGGTGGAACTACTGATGCGGCTGCACCGGGATTAACTGGAGCAACAGATGTCCAGTCTAATGTTCCAGTGTATTGGACTACTATTCTCTGTTACAAGGATTAACTATGATTCTACGATTTAATGACGATTTAGGTAAGAGACATTTTGAATTCTGTTTCGTTGGATTTGTTCTTGGTGGTAGTTTAATAGAGAAGAAGGGATTAACTATCCTTCGTCGTGAAATGGGACTATTTGAGAAGTTAGAAGCTATCAGTGAATTGAAGCCATGTGGTAAGAAGATGCCAAATGGTGAGCCTGAGAGACAACTAGTCGATGGTGTGGAACTTAAGATAGATATGATTGAATTTGATATGTTGTATAACTATATGACTATGGTTCCTTGGCAGTCAGGTACACCTACTAGACACGCGCTCGAATGCATCGACTGGCTTCTTAACGAGAGTAAGAAACAGTAATGGCTACACCTGATCCAGCTACAACTGAATGGGTTCCTATATGGAATCCTATGAATGCGGGTCCAGTAGGTCCAACTGGTCCACAAGGTATTCAGGGACCAATAGGTCCACAGGGTCCAACTGGTGCAGATAGTACAGTACCGGGACCACAGGGTCCACAAGGAATACAAGGGCCAATAGGACCGATAGGACCAACAGGAGCTACAGGTGCAGATTCTACAGTTCCCGGTCCACAAGGACCACAAGGTATTCAAGGACCACAGGGAATTCAGGGTGTTAAGGGAGATACTGGGGATCCTCTTACTCCACATCATACATTTCATGAGCCGGGGGGATCTGACGCTCTGGTAAATGCTGCATGGACTAATCTAGCTAATACATTCACTGCCCCACAGACTATATCTGGATATAGTTATGCTGAATTAGATCTTACAGATACTCAAGTTCCTATCACGTATAGAATTCTGAACTATCTGAATTCGCTTCAGGTGTGGATTGGTGGAGTTGCATTATTTGTACTGAACAGTGCAGGTGCTCTTCTTATTAGTGGTTCTTACTTTGAACGTAATCGTGCAGTAGCAGTAGGGGATTGGATTCCTTCTACATCTTACTTACTTCCACCTTGGTCTGGAGTACATCAGTATTCAGTAGTTGGTACGACCGTACATTGGATAACTTATGTTTCTGGATCTGTTACTAGTCTTGGTGCAATAACTCTTAATTTACCGATTACCCCCACTATTAGTTTTGTTAGCATTTTTACTTATAATCAGGGTGGTGCATGGCTTGTTGGTGTGGCAGCATTTAGTGCTGGACTGGCTAAAGTAGATTTATTTCCTGTAGCTGGTACCTTTAATGGATCAGTTATTTTGGCACTTGATTGTTCGATTCCAATATAGGTGATATATGGCTGATACTTCAACAGAACAGATGGCATTGACACGCGATGTTCTACCTGGTGGATTCATGGAACGAGTGACTGCTACTATGGCCCGTGTATGTAGTACCATATTAACGGAACCAGCTAATACAGACTATCATACGTTGAGAGCAGCATATGCTCAAAAAGTATCACAATATCCTCAACAATCAGCTACTCAGGCTGGTCCACAAGTAGTGATGGGAGTCAATGTGGTCGCTGCAACTACTTACGATCCCACCACTAAGACATCTACTTGTACGATCGCAGATATTGACTTAGAGTCGCAGGTTCGCACTCTTTGGAATGCACTGGCAGGTATTGATACGCCCTCGTAGCCATGATCCGAGCATTCACTCCTGACGATGTAACTGAATTAGAGAGACTATATCACCTATATTTTGAGGAAACTAATGATTTGCCTAATTTCCTCAATTTCATCTGTGCATTCGTCGTAGAGGATGAACAGGGTGTAGTGTCATTTGGTGGAGTTCGGGCAATTCCTGAGATTATAACCGTTACTAATATGACACGAACTCCATCAGAACGAATTCAGGCATTATATAACCTTCTAGATGCCTCTATCTTCGTATCCCAACGATGTGGATACCAGCAATTATACGCTTGGAGTCAGGGTTCTAAATGGACCAAAAGAATCATGAAAAATGGGTTCAGACCCTCAGATGGTCAATCGTTAATTCTTGATTTGTAGAGGCTATTATGGGTAAAGACAAGAGTCCTAAGAAAACTTCACAGAATGTAATTCAGCAGCAGACGGCTAACTTTGATGCTGCTCAGAAACCTATCGTGGAGAATGCTCAGTACAATCTGGGGCGTTCATCCGAGACTAACTATAATGACTATAATGACATGATGGATCGATATCGTGCCATAGAGTCAGGTATTGCTGGAGGTGGGGGTGCAGCAGGAGGTGGTGGCGGGGGTGGTGGTGCATTTGGTATCACAGCCCGTACCATGAATTATAATGACCCATTTTCCTCATATAAGGGATATGAGGACTTCAGTAAAAATGGTGGATATTCCCCCCAAGATATAGCTAATCTGCGGGCGCGTGGAACTAGTCCAGTTCGTGCTGCATATGCTAATGCTGAACGTGAAATGGGCAGACAAAGATCATTACAGGGTGGATACTCACCTAATGCATTTGCCGCACAAGCTAGAATGGCTCGTGAACAGAGTCAGGCTGGTGCAGATGCTATGCAGAACGTCGAAGGTGGTATCGTAGCTAATCGTAATCAGGGCCGTCTTGCAGGATTGGGTGGAATGTCAGACATTGAGAAACAGAGATTAGCTGCTGACATGGAAATCCAGCAATACAATAACAATGCCCTGATGGCTGCTGATCAGTCTGCCTCTAATGCGTCCGCGTCTAATGCGGCAGCTCAGGCAGCGTACAATCAGAACAATATTGACAATCAATTCCAAGCATTATCTGGGATGCGGGCAACATATGGTACCACACCGGGCTTAACTGCAATGTTTGGCGATCAGGCCCAGAATGCAGCTAATGCAACTGGTAACTTTGGCATTGGTGCCATGAATGCTAATAATAATGGTCAAACATTACCAGGTCAATTTGAGCAGAACATGAGCCGGTTCCAGCAAGGTGCTAATCTGGCTGGTCAGGTTGGTAATGTCCTTTCTGACTATCAGAAAAAGAGACAACAGGCTCCTCTCCAGTCTAGACAGACTGTTCAGAATACTGGCATTATGCCTACGGGTGGTGGAGGGGGGTTGGATTACTAATGGCCTCCTATAACGTCGGTCAATTACGTAAACAGAACCTCTTAGACCAATATGGTGTGGGGGGTAATATTAAATATAGCTCCCAAAATCAGGGGGGTCTATTTGATGACCAGTTTCAGGGTCCATCTCAAGATGATCCACGTTCTAGAGGTGTACCTAAGTATGGTGGTCAAGAGCCTGAGCCTGATGCTGAACCTAGTATGATTGAGCGTATGCGCGCTCGGACTGAGCCTGATGAACCTGAAGAGGAAGAAGATCCCAACGATCAAATCCTTCGATTAATGCAACAGTATACCCCTGAAACTACTGATAGGGATAGACTACGCGCACTCATGGATTCTGCTCCCAAACGTGAGGAACCGGGTCTATTACGTAGACTGTCAGCATTTGGCATGGGAGTGGGTTCTAAGGATCCATTTGAAACTCATGAAAAGGTGATGTATGCACCTTATCACCGTGAAATGGCTGATTGGACGGCTAAGGCAGAACCATATTATAAGACTGCTGCACTAGAGAATCAGGCTAATACACAGGAACGTACATTAACCGGCAATCTACTTACGGCTGATGCTGCTGGTAAACGAGTAAAACAGCAGGAAAAAGCTGCCGATCAAAGATATGAAGTAAGCGTAGATCGGAATAGAATTGCTAGATATAAGATTGACCATCCTAATTGGACTGTAGATGCACGGAATGGGCCTACAGTCATGATGTTCAATCCACAAAATCCAAGGGAGAGTTTCGATACAGGCATTAAGACCAGATACATGAATGAGGCTGATAAGATTGAGGCCGAAACTCAGGGTAGGATTGATGTCGCGCGTGAG
>Ga0137465_1000164_pt1 | contig 47472 bp, 34 predicted proteins | sample EasRivERMGT828_2_FD_104906 | JGI IMG/M metagenome (GOLD analysis project Ga0137465, IMG submission 104906) | Soil microbial communities from meander-bound floodplain in the East River, Colorado, USA - East River MetaG ERMGT828_2 | ecosystem: Environmental > Terrestrial > Soil > Floodplain ... | reverse complement strand
ATCCAGTGGGTGAAGTACACGGCACGCGGTTTCCGCAACCAACGAAACTTCATCAATGCGATTTACTTTCACTGCGGCGGTCTCGATTTGGCTCCGTGACCCACTACAAAGCCGGATGAGCCATTTTCTTTGATGTCTTCCATTTTGATTCCCTTGGGTTCGACGTTAACCCAGACAATCCTTGTAAAGTCTCCATTCTCATCGGTGAAGAACGACTGGTCATTCAACCCCTCGTCGAACACACACTTGCCGAGGACTTCCTCCTTGCCGTCGTGTATCCACCTTCCCTCGAAGTAAGTGTTGTCCACGCAGTTCAGGATGAATGTCTGGCCCTTTTCGTCGGTCGCTTTATACAACTGCTTTGTACCTTTCGCTGGTTTGCCGTCGCCACATCCTGCTTTGAGGTTGCCTTCCTCAGTTATCTTGGCGAAAGTTGCAGGCGCACCAGCCAGAAGCGCTCCCACGATCAACAGAACTGCACCTATCCGATCCAATCGCGATTTCATTGTTGTTCCCCCATGGCATTCCTCGGCAGGCCCGGCGCTTGCACGGGTGACGGGTATCTTAGAGCTTTGGTTCCGCACTCCGGAAAGAAAAAACACCTCTCAAAATGTAGGAAAGTTAAGCGGGCCCGGCAAGATAGGAAGAAGCACACTATAAGAATCTTCTAAACGCTTTTCACTTCCTCGAAGTATTGCGTAGATGTAGTCCTCGTATGCGACGATTTGGAGGATGCTTATGCTCAAACGACTCGCCATCCGCGATCGCACGGATCGGAGCCCGGCAGCTGGCAGGTCACTCAACTTCCGGCGAGGATCCGGAGGCAGATGCTCGACGTGCTCTTTCAGCTCCACTTCCTGCGGCCGATTTTCCAATTGCGTCGAACGCACCGGGGAAGCCGCTGATGACCAGACTCTCCGGGCTTGCCCGGAACGCCTTCGCGAATCGCTCTTCACTCGCGCAACGTGTCTTCCGCCTGCTTTCGCTCTGCGATATCAATGAAAGTGACCACCTCCATAACCATGTGGCCCCCGGCATCGTAAATCGGCGCAGAATCTACCGAGAAGAAGGTCTCCGTTCCATCACCGCGCCAATACCTCATTTCTTCGCCCTTGACGACTTCTCTTGACAGGAGCGATCGTGCGGCAAGATGCTCCCCGGTTCGATAGGGACTGCCGTCGTGCTGCAACAGGAACCTGCCGCAAGCGGTCGCGTTCAACTTGGATTTCGCTCGATAAGCGTTGGCCCTCGGCCTCGGCCTGTTTATGGGCGCTGAAGCGATACGGCGATCAACCTGGTTGGAGTAGCGACGCTCTGGAAGCGGACCCCAGGCCACCGGGTTGACCAAGCCTCATGATGGTGACTATCGCGTGCAGAAAAAGAGTGAAAACGTCGCGCATGCTGAAGATCGTATCAGACTGAAGAAGCTCAGGAATTCAGGGAGCTTGGGGAATTCGCCTACCATCAGGTTGCGTCCACACTGGCCACGCATTCGCCAAGGATCCAGTCGCGCGTGGTTTCAAGAACCCATTCGGGCAGACGGCCTTGATCGGCGATTTCGCTGCATGCCGACGGGGATCCTCCCGCAATCAAGTAAGCCGAGTGTGTCTTCGCCCTTTCGGTATCGCGCAAATCGGCAAGGCGTACCGCAACGAAATCAGAGGACGATTTTGAGCACGGTGGGTGATGTTATGATGCGTGGGCACCGCGGGCGGCAATGTCACAGAGCTTGCCAAAGGTCCCCTTCCGCGTCGAAAACGAAACCGCCAGAGCGAGCAGGTTGAAGTGCACCTAATTAGAGGAGAATCGGTTCACATGAAGACATTGAAAACGTTCCTGGCTGTGCTGTTGGCGTTCTGCAGCCTGACGACCGACTTGCGTGGGGACACGTTTGGCGCCAGTGCCGATAAGTTCACGATCGATTTTGTCACGATCGGCGATATTGGCAATCCGAGTGACACGACCGGCAATCCGAACCCAGCGGGTTCGGTGAATTACGTTTACCGGATTGGCAAATTTGAGATCAGCCGGGAAATGGTCGTCAAGGCGAACGCCAGCGGTGCGTTAGGCCTTGCGCTCCTGCCTTTGGATTTCGTCACGGGAGGTCCACGACCCGAAATGCCGGCCACGGGCCTGAGCTGGAATGAGGCGGCGCGGTTTGTCAATTGGCTGAATACGAACAGCGGTTTTCCGCCCGCTTATAAGTTCAGCCGGCAGCCAGGGGATGCGGATTACCGCGCCAACACGAACATCGAGCTGTGGGTGGCGGGCGATGCGGGCTTCGACGCGGCCAACCCGTTTCGCAACAGCCAGGCGCGCTATTTCCTCGCGAGCGTCCATGAATGGTACAAAGCGGCCTACTACGATCCAAATGCCAACGAAGGAGCGGGGCGCTATTGGGATTACCCGACCGGCAGCGATGCCGAACCTACACCGGTTGCCAACGGGACGGCTAAGGGAACTGCCGTGTACTCGCAATCAACGGTGATTCAAGGCCCCGCGGATATCACGCTTGCCGGCGGCCTGAGCCCCTACGGCGTGATGGCGCTGGGCGGGAACGTCTGGGAGTGGGAAGAGACGGAGTGGGATCTTGTCAATGACAATGGCTCGTCTGCCCGTGGGGTGCGGGGGGGCGGTTGGTGGCTCGCCCCCGCCAGCGCCCTGTCCGCGTCGGGCCGCAACTTCGTCGTCGGTGGCCAGGGCCTCGACCCGACGATCGAATACGACTTTGTCGGTTTTCGCGTCGCAAGCATCCCAGGGCCGGGCGACAATACGTTCACCACCGCGGACCGGGGCGGCACCACGCTGGCGACGACCGGCGCGTCGACTCTCACGAACACCGGATACGGCCGGGTGCGGCCGGAGACGGGCAGCGCCACACCGGCGGGCGTCGCCATCTTCGGTTATCGAGCGGGCGGCATTCTGGTCAGCGAGACCGGGGTTCCCGCTGGCGCGCCCCTAAGATCCGGGCGCATCTATGCCGAAGTCAATCTGCCTTTGAATACCGGCGTGGCCATTGCGAATCCCAACGAGCAGACCGCCACCATCAACTTCTTCTTTACGGATGCGGCCGGCAACAACGTGGGCGCCGACATGACCACGATCCCACCCCATCAGCAGATCGCGAAGTTTTTGAATCAAACTCCTTTCAAGACTTTCAGCGGAACGACGTTTCAGGGCACATTCAGCTTCACCTCCGACCAGCCCGTGGGTGTGGTCGCTCTGCGGGGGCTGTTGAACGAACGGCCGGTTCCGGATTTTCTGATGTCGACGCTGCCCGTCATCGATACCAGCGCGCCGCCCACGAGCGGTACCGTCGCGGTCCCGCACTTCAGCGACGGAGGCGGTTGGACCACCGAGATCTTGTTGGTGAATCCCACGAACACCGCCATGAACGGAGTCTTGGAGTTTCGCAACGACGCGGGCGCTTTATTCAACGTGACCATTGGCGCCCAGATGTCGAACACGTTTAGTTATTCGGTTCAGCCACGCAGTTCACAGAAGTTCAAGACTTCCGGAACGTCGGTCCCCACCAGTGGATCGATCCGCATCCTGCCCACGGGCGGCGGCCCGGCGCCCGCGCCGTTGGCGGTCTTTTCCTATAGACCCGTCGGCATCACGCTGTCGGAAGCCGGTGCGGCGGCCTCGTCGGGAACCGCCTTCCGCATGTACGTCGAATCGTCCGGAACTCCAGGGACGTCGGGAAACATTCAGAGTGGGATTGCCATTGTCAACACCGCGGCGGCACCGACCAACGTGACGTTGGAGCTCACGCGTATGGATGGAACGACGGCAGGCTTGCCGGCGCCCCAGCCCCGCCTCTTGCCGGCCTTTGGCCACGTGGGCAACTTTCTGGCGGAGTTCTTTCCGTCGCTAACGAGCCCGTTTAAGGGCATTCTTCGCGTCAGCGTCACGTCGGGTGGGATCGCCGTGGTCGGCCTGCGCGCCCGCTACAACGAACGGCCCGGCACTCCTGACTTTTTGATGACCACCACGCCGCCCGCCAACGAAGCCGCTCCCGCCCTCTTCACCGAACTTCTGTTTCCCCATCTCGCTGACGGCGGCGGCTACACCACCCAATTCATCCTTTTCAGCGGCACGGCCGGCCAATCGTCTTCAGGCTCGCTGATTCTCGTGCAGCCATCAGGACTGCCGCTCGCCCAAACATTGATCCGATGAATCGGGGAACGAAGGGACAGACTGAGCGGAGCATAGGTAAAATAAGCGGTCCCGCTCAAGAAACCGCCGGGTCCGGCGGTTTCCAGTAACGGTTGTGATGTACATCAGAGCCGGTCGAACGGCTCTTCGGAAACGCGCGCGGTCAGTTTCAAGTCTCCCGGGGCAGAATCCAGATCCGAATGCCGTAACGAAAGCACACGGATGCAATCCCCGGAGAACCGGGTGTGGTCAGACTATACGGGCTGGAGTGAACGCCAAGGCACGCGCTACACGTGTAGACTGGATTTGCAGCGAGCGAATCCGTCCGCGGTCAGGGCTGCTGCGCCTTAAGATCGTTCGTCCCCACAGGCCAAGACCTCCAGCCCTCCAGACCCATTGACGCGAGGTATTCGTGAGGTTGAAAGGACAGCCTCGCAATTATCTCTCGCCCGATTCAGAGGCTGTCCCTTCAACTTCCCTCTTCGGTACGATTTCGGGAGGCCAGCATCAGCGGGTGCTCATCGCCCGCGCTCTGGTATCGAAACCCGGCATACTGATCTTCGACGAAGCAACGAGCGCGCTCGACAATCGAACTCAGGCGATCGTCACCGACAGTCTGCGTCGCCTGCGGGTCACCTCCGTCATTGTCGCGCATCGCTCATGGCGCGGCAGATGCTGTAGGCCGGCTATACCAACTGTTCGGCTTGAGAGAGGAATTGCTCGTAGGTTCCCTTGAAATCCTGTAAGCGGCCGTGTTCGAAGTTCCAGATTCGGGTCGCCACTTCATCGATGACATCATGATCGTGAGTCACCAATAACAGCGTGCCGGGATACCTCTGCAGAGCGATGTTGAGGGCGTTAATGGATTCCAGATCCAGGTGGTTGGTTGGCTCGTCCAGAATCAGGAAGTTTGGTTTTTGCAGCATCAGACGGCAGAAAATGATTCTGGCCGCTTCACCTCCGGAAAGAGCATCCGTCCGTTTGAGCGCGTCGTCGCCACTGAACAGCATCTGACCGAGCAGTCCGCGAAGTTCCTCCTGGGACGCACTGGGATCGAAGCTGTGCAGCCATTCGATGACGCTGATTCCGTCAGGGATGGAGTCCCGGTGATCCTGCGCGAAGTATCCAACGGTGACTTCATGTCCCCAGGTCACCTCTCCGGAATCGATCAGGAACGCCTGGTCTGGAGCATCGATAAAACCAGTAGCATTGCGAATCAGAGATTTCAGAAGAGTAGTTTTACCGGCGCCGTTCCTTCCAATCACTGCGATCTTTTCTCCACGGCTCAGGGCGGCAGTGAAGTCATGAAACACCGGGAAGCGCCCGGTTGCGCCATCGTACGACTTCGTCAGCAGCTCGATTTCGAGCGGATGTCTTCCTGAAGGCCGCGCAACCTGGAATCGAATGAATGGGCGCTGAATATTGGATTTCGCGAGCTCCGACGACTGCAGCCGCTCCACTTCCTTCTTCCGGGATTGAACCTGTGAGGACCGGGTGCCTGCTGAGAATCGCGCGATGAACTCCTCCAACTGCGCGATCTTTTTCTCGCGTTGGGCGTTGCCGGCTTCGATTCGCGCGCGAACCTGTGTTTTCGCAAGCACCATGTCGTCGTAGCCGCCGGTGTAGGTGATCACCGTCTGATAGTCGATGTCTGCTGTATGCGTGCAGATCTCATTCAGAAAGTGGCGGTCGTGCGAAATCACGATGAGGCAGCCGTTATATGCGCGGAGATGATCTTGAAGCCAGTGAACGGAATCGAGGTCCAGGTTGTTCGTAGGCTCATCCAGCAGCAGCACATCCGGGTTGCCGAACAACGCCTGTGCCAACAGGACTCGCACTTTCTGGCCGCCTTGCAGCTCGCTCATCTTGCGGTCGTGAAGGCTTTCGGAGATATCCAGACCGGCCAACAGCATTGCAGCGTCGACTTCCGCGGTATAACCGCCTTCGTCGCCGACGAGGCCTTCGAGTTCTCCCAGTCGCATACCGTCTTCATCACTCAGAGCGTTTGGATCCTTCGCGTAAAGGATCTCGCGTTCCTGCAGAGCTTCCCACAATCCGGCATTCCCCATGATCACCGTATCCTTTACCCGATACGCGTCAAAGGCGAATTGATTCTGTTGCAGGACTCCTATTTTCTTCGGCCGGGTTACCGAACCCTTCTCGGGAGAGATTTCACCCGTCATGATCTTCATCACCGTGGACTTGCCCGCACCGTTCGGGCCGGTGACGGCATAACGCCTGCCAGAGATAAAGGTGGTATTGACATCTTCGAACAGAATGCGAGCGCCGAAGCGCATGGATACGTTATTGAGGGAAAGCTGCATTTGATTGACGACTCCAGGACGAATAAACGAACTCTTGATTGTAACCCGGGGCGTAAGAGACATGTTTCGCTTATTCGCTGAAAGTGCGTCATGGGCGGTCCTAGACACTTCTGGACATTTCCAATTCCTGTCACCACATCCAGTTCTTGCACGTGATCGACTTGAGCGCCTGCATAGGTTCTTCCGGACATGCCGCCCACCGACAAAGTGCCGCCGATAGAAAGATTCGTATAGCCAGTGATAACGGCCGGCGTGAGTCCGCGTTCGTACGCGGCGATGATGAGGGTTTTCCAACGCACACCGGCATCGACGTCGGCGCCATCCGGACCGATGGAGTGAATCTTATTCAGCGAGCCGTTTTCGATTACGAGGCCGGGCGACAGAGACTGTCCAAATGTCGTGTGGGCCGGCCGCGAGTGGACACTTTCAGGCCGAAGCGGCGGCAATACCCGACCATCTTCTGAATATCCTGAACCGTGGCGGGACGCAGCACCGCGCAAGGTTGTCTGTTGGACCATGTTGCCTTTGTCTTTGGAAACGGCCGCGCGCGAACTCGAGTCGAGTAAGAGAGAGCCTTGCAGATGCGGCGCCGTAGCAAACGTTGGACACTGCGCCGCCTCCGCGGTCGTGATCCACTGCCGGCTCACCGGGTCAAAGCCGGCAACCAGCGCCAGTCCGGACGAACCTAACAATCCAAGCATTCGGCGTCGAGAGAGTGAGTCTTCGTGCTTCATGTGAATTCTCCTCAGTTGTATGCCGTTCGGTTACGGGCGACGCGGCTATTCTCCTTGTGGAGTTGCCCTGCGTCGCAACGCGAGGCTCACTACTGCGGCGAGGCCAAACAGTGTCAGGCTTGATGGCTCAGGCACGGGCTCAGCCTTGACGTTGACGTTATCCACAACACCGATGTTGGGTATCGTGTCATTCGGATTCAAGTCGCCGGCAAAGAACGACACGGAATCAAAAACGGCGAACTGTTGCTGCCAGTTGGGGATCGCATCGAACCGGTCCGCCAGGACGATGCCAGTAAGAATGTCCTCGATGCGTGAATGGAACACGCCGCCCACGGCGTCGAGTTCGAACAGAACGCGATACCACTGGCCGACGTTTGCCGCAACTCCGATGTCCACATCCAGGGAGGGGCCGCCAGGCTGGGACGGAATCATGAATAGCCGCCAGCCCTGAGTCAGACTGCTCGCGTAGAGGCCGGCTTGTGGCGTAACGGCCCAACTGTCCGGACCCGCCTGGCCGAAAGTAATCTGCATTGCCCAATCCTCGGTGGTGAACTCCGGGTGATCGCTGTACTGATCGATGCGCATATCGCCCAACAGTGTGTAGAAATTGCTGACGCCAACTTGCGCATAGATACCCTTGGCATCGCCCAAGGCATTAACTGTGGACAGCGCCTTGGTGGGATTGCCGAAAGCGTCGGTCGTTTCGATCACCGTGGCGGAAGGTATAGGGGCTGCCCCCTGACTGAAGGCAGCCACGTCGTTCCAGTTTGGAAAGGGAAACAGTCCTGGTGTGTAGCTCTCAAAATTGTCAACGATGGTGTCGCTGTATGCCGCAGTGGAAATCGTCAGCAACAGCGTGAATGTCAGCCAGACGAAACGGGCGTTTTTCATGCGCTCTCCTGTTAGAAGTCAGTAACTTCAGCCCAGAGTGAATGTGATAGGGATCTGGGGTTAGAAGTAACCCCAGTGAGGGCACCCGGCAAGAGAAACGGCGCATGCTGCGTTGGATTGTCCAAATCGCAATCTGGGAGAAGCGATTCGGACAAGTTGCCAGCCCTGACCAGTCGGCGATCAATCGCCTTGGTCCTCTCCCGGGACGTGTCGCGAGAGATCCGGGGCAGTTGCACCAGACGCACCACTCTAATGATCTGAAGCCCAGCACGTCCGGATCTTGAATTCCAGCTTGAATTTAGCGGAAAGAAATTTTCCTGAGTTCAACTCTCGCCAATCCGATTTCAGTGCTGTTTTCCGTAAGGACTTCCGACGGCGTGCCGGCCTGGCTCGTGAGCCCAGGCCGTGAGCATAAGGCCCGCAGCGTTGCCTTTCGAATCTGTAAACAATTCCGACGATTAACCGACGGAACTTTTCCACAGTTTCGAAAAATCGGTGTGTCCTCAGAGAGGTGGCCGACTTTGAAAAGCAAAGTTTTGCTTCTGTTGTGAAGTCGCGCCGAAAAAGCCCAATGGGTCCAATCCGTGCGTTCACTGTTCCCTGCCGGCCCTCACTCTGTCGCGCCTTTTCCTTGATTGCTTCGCCCTATCGGGCTCGCGCTTCGCGCACAGCTTCACAATCATGACGCGGGATCTGTATGCGAGCCCTGCTCCAGGATCCAGCGTGTTCTTGGCGTGGGTACGCCGCAAAGCTGCAGGGTGTACACCGCTTGCTGGAATGTATAGATTGCCTTCATCGTCGGCGCGTCGAGAACACCGCTGATGGGACCAGGGTAAAGATCACGGTTTTTCAGCGCCCTTTGGACGCGCTTGATCGTCGTCGAACTGTATGGTTCATACAGTTCCCCGTCCACCCCCGCCATCCTGTGTGTCAGTTGCTGATATCAGAACGCGAAGTTGCGCCGCCGGGAGACCCGCGGTTCTGGCAAAACATCCATGCATTGCATGCCCTGAACTATTTCCCGGCGACGCCTCAAATCAGAAAACGATCGTCCATCCCGGCTGATCGGCCTGCGCCTTCGTGTAAGACACACCATCGACTTTCAGTCCGCGCTCATCCAGAAGTGTGATGATGCCGCCTTTGTTCGAGAGCTGCATCGGAGTGCGCACCGTTATCGTTTTGCTGGCGCCGGCGGGCAATGAGCCATCGAGCGGATGACGTTGCTTCATTTTGTCGGCCAGGTGCCAACCGGCAAGCGACAGGTTGCGCGGCGACGTATTGAGAATGGTTACCGTCTCGATTTCCGGTGACTGGATGCTGTTGACCAGTGCCGCGACGATCCGTATCAATCCGTGCGGTTCTTCTTCGCTCGGCGGCACAACGGGCTCGATTCCCGGCAGCTCCACGGGCGGCTGTTCGCCAATTCTGTGGCCGGTCACGTCGTCGGTGTGCCAGGTTTGCGATTGGAATTTCAGAAAGACGCCGACCCACTGTGCCTGCGACGGAAAATGAATCAGAATTGCGCCGTCCTGCCACACGCCGTCATCCTTGCGGAAGCGTTCGACGTTGCCCTGATTCATGTGGATATCGTGAATGCCGTTTCCTGGCTTGAATCCGAAATACTTGTCCTTCTTATTCTCCGTGGGCCAGCGCTGCCCGAAGGCATAAACGACCGCGTCCTCATTCGCCATCGCCCGTTGTACGAAATGATCGACCTTCTCGTTGAGATCGTTGTCTGGACCGGGAACGTCGAAAGGCAGCGGGCGCATGCGCGCCCGGTCAAACAGATTGCTGCGAATAAAGTCGATGCCGCCGCCCGCGGGTCCTGAATGCAGACGGGTGAAACCTAACGGCAAGGCTTCCCATGTATCCGTCAAATGATGTCTGAAACGATCGTCGATAAGATATTCCACTTCCGACGGGCTCACCTGAGACTTCACGTTCACCGCAATACGAAAGTCGTCGTTTTCGTCGATAAGGTGAACTTGGTAATGGGGACTTGAGCCAGCGCCTAAGCGCCGCTCAATCGCATGGCCCTTCCAGACTCCGTAATTGTCGAGCACCGGTTTGTCCTCCTTCTAAGTTGTCGCTGTAGTCTTCATATCGTAAACCTATCGCTCTTGGATACGGGTTAAGTTAAGTGTGAAGAATCGTTGCAGCGAAATTCCAGCCGGGTATAGAATCGCGTTCTCCTAACCACACAGTTGAAACGAAAGTTGAGACGCTCGGTTAAGGGTCTGAAATCTGAACGTCTGAAATCAGTGATCCGTAGCTCGAAGGGAAGGCGTCATGAGAGTCACCCTTGTCAGCAACCTGAACCTCAGCGGATTGAATAGCGGCGCGCACGAACCCAAGTTGGATGCGGTCACTCCCCCACTTGGCCTGCTCACGCTAGCCGCCTTCCTCGATCAATCAGGCCACGACGTTTCCTTTGCCGATTTCAACTACGCAATCGCCAAAGGTGAAATCTCCCTGGATCGGCAGTTCTATTCCGCGGCCGTCGAAAGGATTGCGTCGCAGCAACCCGATCTCGTTGGGTTCTCGACGATGTGCAACTCCTTCCACATTACACTGCGACTGGCCGAGTTGGTAAAAGCGGCGCTTCCGAACACGCCGATTCTTCTTGGGGGGCCGCAGGTTTCCTTCGTCGATCTGGAGACGATGAACGCGTTTCCCTTTATCGACCTCGTACTGAGAGGAGAAGCGGACCTTTCGTTGCCCATTCTGATCGAAACGCTTACGGACGGCAGGTCTGTTGAGCAAGTTGAGGGTCTCACGTTCCGTGCCGGCGACCGTATCGTCCAAAATCCGGCCGCGCCCATTGTGAAGGACATGGACTCGTTACCCGATCCGGCCTGGGATCTGTTTCCTTACGAAACCGGTGATGCTCCGGCCATCGACGTCGGACGCGGCTGCCCCTTCGCATGCACGTTCTGCTCGACATCCGTGTTCTTCCAGCGGAGGTTTCGGCTGAAGTCCTACGATCGAATCATCCGCGAAATGTGGATGTTAAAGAACAAGTACGGAGCCAAAGGCATCACTCTCGTCCACGATCTCTTCGTTGCCGACCGCAAGTGGATCGGCGAATTCTGCCGACGGCTGCGACAGGAAGAAGGATTGGACGTCACGTGGTCCGCAAGCGCCCGCATCGACACAGTGGACGAAGGACTCCTCGCGGCAATGGGCGCCGCCGGCTGCCGCGGCCTCTTCTACGGTGTCGAAAGCGGCTCGCCGCGAATTCAGAAGCTGATGGGCAAACGGCTTAAGGTCGAACGGGTGGCTCCTGTCGCCGATTGGTCCCTTGCGGCAAAAGTGACCCCGACTATGTCGTTCATCGCCGGATTTCCGTTCGAAATCGAAGATGATGTCAGCCAGACACTGGACCTGGTCCAGGACCTGCAGCAGAGGCCGTTGGTCAACGTTCAGCTTCACCTGATGTCGCCCCAACTGGGGACGAATGACATGAAGGTCTATAAGGACCGGCTGCACCTCGACGGATACTTCTCTGACATCGCGTGCAATAACGCGATCTTCGTCGAACCGGAGTGGTTCAGGCAGTATCCCGGACTTTTCCCAAGCTTTTACTATTTCGAAACCGATGGCGTGAGTCGAGAGCTCCTTAAAGGTCTCGATCAGTTCGTCAGGCTGCCTTGCTCGGTGATGCAGCAAACCGTGCGCGAACTGCTGTCCACCGGCGAAAGCCTGTGGAAGCTGTACGTCGCCTGGCGGCAATGGTGCGATGAGCAGGGATTGTCCGGCGAAGTTTGGCCCGGCTCGGACGAAATCATCATTGCCTTTTCGAAATTTGCCGTCACGGCAGAAGAGCGTGGGTTCGGAACGGTTGCTCCCGATCGCGTTCGTGATGAAGTTCTTGGATTCTACCTCTGCCACTACCACGGGTTGACCGTCGGAAGGCTTGCGGAACCGCAAGCTGAAGACACGGCCGCAGCAACGGTCGCATAAGGAGGCAGCGTGGCGATAACCACTCTGGGATTGATCCTTGGCTATACCTGCAACATCCGATGCCGGCATTGTCTCTGGGGCGAGACTCTGTTGAACAAAGATCGAATGACGGCCGAAGACGCCTGCTTCTACATCGATCGGGCAAGCGCTCTCGGCAGCATCCGTCTTGTAGGCTTCAGCGGCGGCGAACCTTTCCTTTTCCGCGACACGATGAAGAAAGCCATGCTGCACGCGGCGCGCAAGTATCGATGGCCGTCCTCCATTTCAAGCAATTGTTACTGGGCAAAGTCGCCGGAAGAGGCGAGGGCAACCTTGAAGCCGTTTTACGACGTTGGCCTCCGGAGTCTTCAGGTTAGCATCGACGATTTCCACCAGGAATGGGTCCCGCTGGACTGCGCCCGGCACGCCATCAAGGCCGCCACCGATATGGGCATCAAGTGCACGGTCGTCTGCATCGTCACGCGCAATAGCCGCAAATTGAAGGACTATGTCGAGGACCTGGGCATCGAAGAAAACGGCATGGTCAGCGTCGCCGAAGCCCCTTGTACCCCGGTGGGTTTCGCGGCGGACCGCATTCCTCCGGCGGAGTTCGCTCAGGAAGACGGCGTTCCTTCCAATTACTGCTCGATCCTCGATGTGTTGAACATTCTTCCAAACGGATCGGTGCAGCTGTGTTGTGGCGCGCCCTTTCAAATGGATCAGCTCTCGGCGGGCAACGCGAAGGAAAGACCGCTGACGTCGATCATTTCAGATGCGGAATACGACCCCGTCTTCAATGCTCTGGCATTGGAAACCGGCCCACGACTCCTTGCCGACGCGCTTCACGAAGCAGGCAAGGCAGGCTTCATGAAGAAGGGCTATTGCTCTTCCTGCGACGCGTGTCAGCACATCATGGGAGAGCAGGGTGTTCTCGAACAGTTGAGGCAAAAGTTGTCCGTGCGGCAGCCCGAGCTTTTCCTGGCACGGGCGGTCGCAGTCCAGATGAGAAGTGAAGGAAACCAGCAGGCTGTAATCGAAACTTAATAACCAACCAACAACGTTGCGCGACAGGAACAGAAAAGGAGTTGTGAGATGGAAGACGAACGGAAAGATGAACAGACATCGAAGCAGACGCCAAGACGGTTCGCAATCGCGAAGGAGCAGCGTGACGCGTTGTATCAGAAGATTCAGGATGACAACAAATTCCGTGAGGCCCTGAAGACGGACTGGAGAAGGGCCCTTACAAGCGCTAACATCGACGTCAGGGAGCTCGATCAGAAGGAGATCCGGCGGCAGGAACTCGTGCCCATGCCCGGCGCAGCGAGGGCCGGCGTTACCATCGTCATTATCATTTTTGCGAAGCTGGCAGGAGTCGAGGAGATTCGCTTCGAGGACTCGGTCGTTTTCGAGTAGCGCCTGGCGAACGTTCTCCCGCGGCGTCCCCGGACCGAGACATCATGCGCGATGACACACCAGACGACGCCGAACAGCTTTTTGCACTAGGACGATTCGAAGAGAGTGAAGCCGCGTACCGCAGGCGGATACGGACAGATCTCGCAAATGCCGGAATACATGTGCGCGTCGGTCAGCTCGCTCTTCTTTCAAACCGGCTGGAAGACGCCAGGCGAGATCTCGGCCGCGCTCTGGAACTGGATCCCGCGCTGACGCACGTCAAGCCGCTGCTGGCTGAAGCGCATTATCGGCATGGCGATCTCGGCGCCGCAGCCGCGCTCATGCACTCTGCAGGAGATGAAGCGCGGGCGCGCCAGCTTGAAGTATTCCGGGACAAGCGCGCATACGAGATCCCCGGGGGTTGGGAGACTACAACAATCCCGTTCCTGCTCACCGATCCGTTACCAGTGATCGAGGCGAGTGTGCACGGGTCGGCGCCTGTAAACCTGTTGATCGATACAGGAGCCGGCGAATTGATTCTCGATCCGGAATTTGCAGCCGGTATCGGGGTCGAATCACTGAGCAGCAAAACCTCGACGTTCGCCGGCGGCCAGCAGACCGAAACGCAGTGCGGATACGCCGATACGGTTGAACTCGGCGGCCTGTCGATTCGCAACGTTCCGGTTGACCTGCTGCCGACGCGAAGGTTTGCCGCCGCCGCAGGTGGACTCGCCATCGACGGCATCCTCGGTACGGTTCTCCTCTCACGCTTCCGGTTTACGCTCGACTATCCTGGCGGCCAACTGGTCCTCCACAACCGTTCGAAAGGTGCGGAGGTCCTCGCACCAGGCGCAGCCGTAACACGAATACCGATCTGGATGGCCGGCGATCACTTCATTGTGGCGTGGGGTTGTATCAACGACGCTCCGCCCATGCTCTTCTTCGTTGATACGGGCCTGGCAGGCGGAGGTTTTGTCGGGCCGCCGTCGACTCTGGAAGCGGCGCGGATCCATCCGGACGGTCCGTCGTTCGAGGGGATCGGCGGCGCGGGTGCGGTACAGGTAACGCCGTTCATGGTGGACCGGCTGTCGCTCGGCGATGTGACCGGCGAGGACATCATCGGCTTCGCCGGTGTCTTTCCCGAGTTCCTCGAACATCGATTCGGCTTCCGAATCGGCGGTATCGTGTCTCACCAATTCCTGCGGCCCTACCAGGTCACATTCGACCTCGACCGCATGGAACTGACGTTTAAAGCGACCTGAAGGAGTGAAAAAACGCAAATACGGATACTCTCAACCGCAGGGCGAATGCACTACATGCGCGACAGCACCTCAGTTTTCTTGCTGTCATATTCGGTCTGGGTGATCAGGCCGGCGTCGAGAAGTTGCTTCAGCTTTGTGAGGACCTGCAGGGGATCTTCTTTCGCACTTCCGGTGAGACCAGGCGCTTGCTGGAGGACCACACCTCCGGCCGCCGCACGCTTGTCTTCGAGGTCACGCCGCCTGCGTTCTTCAATGACTTTCTCTTCCATTTCCTGAGAAATGCTGTACGCCCGACGCGCCTGTGCTTTGGGCAGGTAATCAATTGTCAGCTGCTTCGCGGCCACGGTCGTGATGGTCAACGTCGCACCAATCAAACCCTCCTTCAAATGGACGTCGCCAATGTCGCGCCACAGATAGTCCTCGAATTCAAATCCACCCAAAAGCTTCGGCCTGCATATGACCATTCTTCTGTTGGTGAGCAGTACGCTGTCGGGCGAGACGTTCACGACAGGCTTTTTCTGAACTGCAATGTAAAGAACCTCTTCGTCACTAGTCAAAATCCCGGCAAATTTCTCATGGACGGCCTCGACGACGCCTGGATCCTGTTCTTCGTTCATCAGTTTCTTCAGCAGATTGCTATTTGCCATGACGACCTCCGCGGCCAGCGAGCTGGATTTTAGCTGGGCGAATTATAACCGGACCCTGCTGCTTTTCCTTTGCCAACTCGAGAGCGTCCATGATCGTCCGCACAACCAGCTCCGGCTCTTCGAAATTAATCCCGCTGTGGCTGCTCTTCTCGGTGATGATGAGCCGCGCTCCTGGAATCTGGTCCACCCATTCCTTATGAAACTTCAATCGGGCTTCGACGCGTGGCGCCTGCGTCTTTTCCATTTCGTCGAGAGCCTTTGACGGAAACGGATGACGGAGCCACGGATACATCACATGAATCAGAAAGACGGGGATGTTTGGCGGAACACGACTTTCGCCGGCCTGAGCAAGTGTCTCCGCGTCGCAACTGACTTCATCGTCAAGCGAGCATTTGCGAGGACCACGTTGCGCATAGCCGTGTTCTTTGGCCCAGGCCTGCGTTTCTTCCTGGGTCGGATCCACGAGGACGAGTCCGGCCACTTCGTCTGGATGCATGTCGGCAAACACCCGAACATACATGCCGCCGATCGAATGTCCCACCAGGATGTAGGGCGGCGACACGTTCGCGTTTTTCAGAGCGGTGCGAAGTTCAGCGGCAATGTGTCGAGCGTCACGCAGAGTCGTCGCTGCGTCGGACAGGCCGTTTCCCGCACGGTCGTACGCGACCGTTCTTGCGTACCGGCTAACCATCGACGGAACTTCACCCCACGACTCGAGCGACGCAGCGCCTCCCGAGTCAAAAATAACAGTGGGACTTCCCTCGCCGGCCGATCCGGCGATCGACATGCGCAACGTGGGTCCGCCGGCGTCAACCCAACTGAACATTTCGGTCTGCATCGCGAGGATTACGGCAGCGATCGTAAAGATGATGGCAAGTCCCATGAGAAGTCTGTTCACGATAGATACTCCTTCCGCTCAGCGATGCCGGTTCCTGTCAAGGAAAGCGGGCGCAAGACCGAGACGCGCCACCGGAACGATCTGCAGTCCGACCAGGATCAGTAGATTTCTCAGACGATAGGTATCCTCCGGCAGGAAGAGCGAGAGCAGATCACCCAGCATGAATGCAAGAACACCCAGACATGCGGCGCCACTGAGCCAGACCGGCAAGTATCGACGCACATAATGGGGCTCGATCCTGCGCCAGGAAAAAGCCGCCAGCCAGAACTTGATGACGACACCACCAGCTGCGATCCAGACGACAACTGGAAGCCATCGGTGAGTGTTCTCAACAATCCAGTCCAGGATCGGTCGCTCCGTGATCAGGACAGCCGGCAACACGAAGAGCGGAAGAATAACGTAAGGAGCTGCCGAAAAAGCGAAGACTCGCGGATTCCCGGCGAGCCCAAGCCACAGGCCGCCGATCATGAATCTCCATGTCAGGAGCATGCCTGCAATCACAAGGAGAACAGTCATCACATACTGCGGATAGACACTGTGACCATGAATCATCCAGAGAGTCCCGCGAACGATCGCGAGCGAATCGAGATTTGCCCAGAGCGGAAACCACAGTGCGACAAATGCGAAAACGAACAGCCACGAGACAGCCGTGCTCACGGCCGCGACCAACGACTTGATGACAATGATGTCGGCCGAGGCGAGAGGCCGCACGACGATGAATTCAGGCACCGACAACTCTTTGGACCAGAAGTCCGGTTTTGAAAACGCCTTGCCAACGGCCAGCGCGAGAATCATCGGCATCGCCCAAACCGCAAGGAGAATGCGCAGAGAACCTGGACCATCATCGCGCAAGAACCAGGACAACGGTCCGATCACCAACAAGAGCATCGCGCCAGTCAGCGACGGCAGCACGGAACCGGACCGGCGCCATTCAAGCCAGAACTGAGCCGCATGCTGCGAACGAAAGGGGGCGCGCGACAGTGTCCGATCTGAAGCCCTCACTCGAAGACGGTCCAGGGAAAATCTATTCAGAGACGAAAGACTCCAGGATGCGCCCGATCTCTGGCGTGCCACGCTTGTCCATGACACAAGGAACGCGACAAGCGCGACGCCTCCGAGCAGCCCCATGACAGTGATATCCGGGAGACGTCGAACAAACGGGAACGCGCGCAGGATGATCAGGAAAAAGCCGACGAGGCCGATGACAAGAAGTCGCAGCGATTTCAGACCCGGCAGTGTCCAAAGAATGGTTTGGTACAACACCATGAAGACGGCCAACTGGATTGCAAGCCAGATGCTCCGATCTTCAGGCCGCAGGACAAAGGACGTCCATGCCAGGACAACCACCTCCAGCGAAATCACACCCAGAATCGTCGGAAGCGCTACGAGCTTGAACGTCGTCACCGGCAGAACAAACAGGCGATGGGGAAAGCCGGTCGTACCGCGTTGAGGATTGAACTCGGTGTAGCCGAAGATCGCAAGAAGCAGCAACATAGCAACAACAGTGAGGAAGAAACCGAGCATGCCGGCGTCGGCTCTCGAATCGCGATCCGGCAAGACTACATTGAACGCACAGGCAAAAAGCAGGATGCCGATTACTACCTTGATCGACGTCCGGTTTCGCAGCCAGATATCCCATGCCAGCATCCCGACCGGTGAACGCATATCAACTTCTTCCCGTTACCGTCGCGACAAAGATTTCATTCAGCGAAGCGCCGTCTTCATTGACGATTCGCGCGCCGAGATCCGGGAGCTGGACGCGTGTCGAGTCGCAGAATACCGTCCATTCCCTGCCGGTTCCCGTCACTGCCAGCGCGCCCGGGACCCTGGGCGGCGCCGATAGCTGCGTTTCAAACCGAATTGTGATCCGCCGATGCCTGGCTTTGATTTGATCCAGCGAACCGGACAAGACCACTCCGCCCTGATGCAACATGACCACATGATCCGACACACGCTCGATTTCATCCAGAAGGTGGGAAGAAAAGAAGACCGTACGTCCTTCATCGCTGACCGTTCGAATGACGGCTTCAAGAATGTCCCGACGAACGACGGGATCCAGACCTGAACTGGGCTCATCCAGCAGCAGCAAATCCGGCCGATGCGCCTGGGCTGCGAGCAATCCGAGCTTCGCCCGCTGACCTTTGGACAGCACTCGCACGCGGGCAGACGGATCGAGGCCGAATTGTTCACGCAGTTGTTCCGCGTACTGAGGGTCCCAGGTCGGATAGAAAGCCCGCGTGTAGCGCAGGAATTCGTGAACTCGCATCCAGTCCGGCAAGTCCGGCTGTTCGGACAGGTAGCCGATACGTCTGAGAACCTCCACAGGTTCCGAAACGGGATCAGAACCGAAGACTCGCACCATGCCGCTTTCGGCGCGGAACAAGCCCAGAATGTGCTTGATCAATGTCGTTTTGCCGGCTCCGTTTTCACCGACGAGGCCGAATACGCCTCCTCGGGGCACATCCAGCGACACCTCATTCAATGCCGCTTTCGACCCGAACCGGCGTGACAAACTCGTGATTGCGACAACGGCTTCGGCCGCGGCTTCGGTCGAATCACCCATAGTGCTTCCTCCGTTTCTTACCAGTTCGCCGGACTGCGAATTCGTTCTCGAGCAGCCTGCGAATCTCGTCCTCACTGAGATTGAAGGATTCCAGCGAATCCAGGGCAGACTTCACGACACCGTTGGCTTTCTTCATGAGCCTTTCGCGGGGCACGATCGATTCACGAATGAAAGCACCCGAACCATGCTTCAACTCGATGATCCCTTCGTGCTCGAGTTCTCGATACGCGCGAACGACAGTGTTCGGGTTGATCAGCAGATCTTCAGCCAGCTGCCGGACACTTGGCAGTTGTTCCCCCGCGCGAATAACGCCGGTTTCAATGGCATGCTTCACGTATTCGATCAGCTGAAGATAAAGTGGGGTTCCGGACGCAGGATTGAGCAGTGGCAACATAACTGTGTGCTCTATTAGCACAGTATACATGTGCCGCGCAAGCCGCGAACAAATTCCGGGACGGTCCGCTAAATTCCATAATTGCGCCGGGACTAGCCGAAATACCTGAGACGCTTTTGCGCAATTAGGGAATTTAGCGGACCGTCCCGGAATTTGTTCGCGCAGAATTTGCCGGCGGCTTTTTCGCTGTGATTGTCTTGAGCACTTCCGAGTAAGTCTGAATCCTGCCATGGACCGGCACACTTTTCTCGACTTGCAGTTTGCGCAGGCCAACGTTGAAGGCAAGGTTGTCGCCCCACGGATGCAAGAGCCAGCCGGAGTCGTAGAGATCGGCCTGCACGAGGATGCGGTCGCGGGGGACGTAGGCGAAGAGATTCGTGCCTTCGCGAGGGTTGTTTTTGACGTGATAGAGACGAACCTCCATCGATCCATCCTTGAGTGTGAGTTCGTCTTCGACGGGTTCAATCTTCAGGGGCTTCGGATTTTTCGCAAGCGCGTCCTGAACAATCGAATGCTTGCGCGCGACAAGTTCCTTGAACAATTCGACGTTTCCGCTATAGGTAATGACCGTGAGACCCTCAGCGACTGCCGCCCGCAAACCGCCCGAGTGATCGAAGTGATGGTGCGACATGATCACGTGCGTCAGCGGCTTCGCCGGCCGGAGGGACTTCGCCTTGTCGATCACTGCCCTGGTCCACTCCTCATTGATGGGCGCCTCGAACAGAACGAGGTGGTCAGCGAATTGGAACAGAGTGCTTCGATAGTTTCCGGGACCGGCCAGCCACCAGATGCCCTTGCCCACTTCTTCGGCAGTAATTGCGACCGCTGCTGCTGCCGGAATCTTCATGGAACGGACCTGTGCAGGCGCTGCGAGATCGCCCGTATCGCCATCCACTTCATTCTTCTTCACTCGAAGATCGAACTGCGGGTATTTATCGATCTTCGTGGTCAGACGCTTCGGCATCTTCACACCGGATACGGTTTCATAGTCCGAGAGTGAGGTTTCAATCGCAACATCGCCGAGGTTGGGGTTGTAGCTCATCGACCTTATCCGCAACGGTATCTTCGTCGTTCGGTCGATCTCGAGCGCAAACACGTCGCCATTCGCAGTCGTTACATCGATCGCATCATAGTCGTTCATGCTGCGAAGATTTCCAATCCGTGCGGCCGGATCCAGGGCTGCGTGGAGGAGCGTGATGGGATGGTGCAACATATCGATGCGGCGATTCGTGACCTCCGATTCCGGAGTCCGCACCGACCGTCCGATTTCTGAGACGTTGTATCCAATATCGCCGTCGACGCCCAGATCGAACCGCTGAAATGGAGCGCCTGCAAACGGGAAGAGTGCTTCGCGGACCTGCTTCATCCGCATGCGGCCGTTTGACAACTCCATTGTGCGGCGGTAGCCGGTCACTCTCCAGATCGGCAGTTCATTGTCCGGCGTAGAATTCTGGCCCAGGTTTGGCGCAATGCCGTCACCTTCTATCGTCAGCGTCCTGATCTGCCGAATGCGCTCTTTGCCCCCAAGCGCTTCAGCTGCATCGTTGATTGCTTTCATCTCCGGCGAGGGGCCACAGCTTGTGAGGAATAAGGCCGCCAGAATGATCCAGGCTCTTCTATTCATGGATGTACATGTTATTTGAGGGGGCGGGTAGGAAACTACAACGGAGTGGGAAGGCGGGAACGGCCGCAGGGCGGCCGTTCCGTTTCGTCGATTACTTGTTCCGCCGTCGTGATGCAGCCCCGACGACGCCCAGAGCAGCCAGCATCAGCGTGATGGAAGCGGGCTCCGGAGCGCTTACGATCTTGATACGACCGTCGGTCGCGTCCAGCAGGTAGTCGAGATAGGGGTCGAGGAGCATGCCGCCGAAGTACGTACCGAAGGTGCCCGCGACCTGCCCCTGGAACCTTCCGCTGAAGGTGTTGTTGCCCATCAGAATGTACTGACCGTTGTGAAACATGAAAGACGGGCCGCCCGAGTCGCCACCGCCGAGAGCGGTCTCCACGTCGTTCGCAAGTTGCGGTGTGCAGACGCCAAAGAGGTCGCAGAAGGTGTCCTGGCCATTGCCGTCAAAGTCCGAATACCAGACTTCCTGCGGACCCGCAAAGTTCTGCTCGTCGTTGAGATCGAACAGATCCATGATGTTCTGGCCATCGCGCTTGACGCGGAAATCCGGACTGACGAAGAACCCGTTGACGCCATCACCTGAAGTGCCGTAACCGGCCATCACATCGAGTTGGCCAGTCGATACGTTGCCGTCCCACACACTATAGATTTTGGCGGTGTCAGGCGCGTCCAGGTTCATGTGGATAACTGCGACGTCGTCGTTCACGCAGAAACCGAGTACTCCGACGGGACAGTTGCCGAAGCCTTCATAGTCGGGGTTCATCGACACTGCATCCGCGGTGATGATTGCTCTGCCTGGATCGCCCGCGTTTGGCTGGGAGTTGAACACCACGCGTACGTCGTTTCCGGGAGCATTGATGTCAATCAGCGTACCGTTTCCGTCGCTGTCGACGCAGTGGCCGGCAGTTATCACATCGCGCTTGGAAACCAGGGTCCCCGAGCAGATGAAGGAATCGCCGTTCGCGTATCGAATGTTTACGCTGACGACACCGGAAAACGGCGACCCCGGCACATTCGGGTCTACCCGGTTGCCTGGCGTATCGGGCGGAGCGCCCGCCTGCATTATCGGGGACAGGTTTTTCAAAATGTTGCTGTAGTTGATGCTGGCATGTGCGGAACTCGTCAGGGCAAGACCCAGCACACAGGCGAAAGTGGCTAGTCTGATGTTCATTTTCGTCATAACCGTACTCATCCTCCGGTTTGGGAAGCTAACGCGCCTGCAGCAATCGAAAGACCCATTGGTTTCGCGCTTGTCGCTCTTCATATAGGACATTGATTCTAATATTCATACCTCTTTTGATGATCGTCCGGTGCCCCGGCTGAAAGGCTGACAAAAACGTAATTAATTCCGACGCCACTTCGGTCATTCCCAAGCCCAACAACGATCATTTCATTCAGATTTCCAGTCAATACTGCATCAAACGAGAAACCAGAGCGCTGGACGCATCGGCAAAAAAAGTGTAGGAATTCCGACGTTTGGGTTGAAAGTGAAGATATATATGATTGGCCAATCGGGGAGCTCCATGAAAAGACATAAGAATAAGGTTACGTCCGTCGTACTCACAGTCTTTCTGATGGGCGCGGCAGCCGATGCGCATCAGGTTGGAGGTGCTCGCCAAGGAGGGCCCGTGACGATCAACCCGTTCAGATCCAGCACCGGAGCATGGTGGACCAATGCGGCTCTGGTCGCGAGGCTGGGATTAACCGAAGATCAAAAGGCCAGGATCGCGAGAGCCTACGAGAACCACCGCCTGAAGATCGCGTCGACCACGGACCTGCTCGAAAAGGAGGAGGAGCAACTCGCCCGGCTCCTTCGAGCCGAATCAATAGACCGGAACGCAGTTTTGACGCAAGGCGATCGCGTCATTCAGGCTCGTGGCGAAGTGGAAAGAGCAAACAACGCGATGACATTGGAAATGCGTGAGGTCCTGACCCGGGCTCAGTGGATGCAGTTGCCGCAGCAGGGCAGGATCACCTGGATCGACCCAGTCCAAAACGACGGTGTAGGCGGCCGTGGAGGAGCTCCAGGACAAAAAAAATGATTTGGTGAATTTCCCTCCTGCCAAACGTGTCGAGTAAACCTTCCTTGCATGACAGTTCCTTGTGTCGCTTCCCGCATTACCTTGCCGGAGGGATTATGAAGCGAACAATCACAATGATGATTTTGGCCGGGTGCCTGTGTATTCCGGCTTATGCACAAGAGGATCGTCGAGAAGACCGGGTTCAAGTACGCGGCATCGCCGGATGGGCGGGTTTCTATGAAGACAGCAGTCATAGGGTTGCAGGAGTAACGACGGATATCCGGTTGATAGCCGGTCTCCGGGTCGGCCCGGAAGTGCTGTACTACGCCGGCGGCGGCCAAGATCGTGACATCACGGCAATGACAGTGCTGACTTATGACTTCCGGCGCTCAAAGCGAGTGACGCCTTTTGTGAGCGGTGGAGCCGGAGGGCTCTGGCATAGAGATAGCCGCGGGTGGAAGAATTCTATGACGTTTGGCGCAGGGGCAGGTGTGAAGTTCGCAATCTCGAAGCGCCTCTTTATTGCCCCGGAAATTCGCGGTGGCTGGGAGCCTTTGGCGCGAGCGTCGGTCAGTATTGGATACCGCTTTTGATCAGTCGGCCTCTCCTCACAGAACGCGGTACCCGCGCAGGCCGGAGTGCGCGGGTTACCCGCCATGAACGTTGTCCGCGATTTCGTCCAACGACCCGATCAGTGCCTGAAGGCGAATCTGCGTCCTGCAAGTAAGAGGACCATTGCGCTGCCAAACAAGAGCGTGCTGGACGACGGTTCGGGAACGGCTTCTGGAGTCACATTCACCTGCAGGTGGAATGGATTCTCGTTGTCGAAGCTCCCCCAGTTCACGCCACCATCGAACGTGTATTCGAATTGAGTGAAAGAACCGGGGCCGATGCTCCCATTGCCTTCTGCGTAAGACCACTCGAAAGAGCCCGGGCCTGTTGCGCCGAGCACGAAATAGTATCTTGTGCTCGCCGCAAGAAGCAGCGCTCCAATGGGCGTGAATGTTCTCGGTGAGCGGGCGCCGGCCAGACCCGGCAATGTGAAAGTAAGGAGCAGGCCGCCTGCCGAGGTGTCCATGTCTCCAGTCGCTGTGCTGCTCCGAAGTTGTGCGAATCCGCCGGAAGACCCCAACTCGCCGCCAACGAGTGCCATGATGTTCGTCAAATTGTAACTGTTGGCATCGGTCTCGAAACTCTGAGCTGCCCAAAGCAAGCTATCCAGAGTATTGAAGTCCCTCACGGGTTCACCAAGATTGGACAGGAGTACATCCGCCTGGGCAGGTACGACTAAGAACGCAACGAGTCCCACGATCACAACAAATCTCGAATAGCTCATGTTCCTTCTCCTCTTCAATGTTTGAACTTGGTGTTTAGTACTTCTTGAGAAATACCGCAGGGGACGGAAGGCAATTCAGCATCGTCGTCAAACTCTAATGTATGTCTGTGAAATTACCTGACACGATGGCAGGAATCGATTCATACATTCCGTCGGAATTCCTGACAATTTAATGGAACACTCGCCTCTCCGCCGGACTCCCACAAGTGTTTGATCTGGCCCTGCTTGGCGCTGTGTTAACGATGGCGATTTCATGCGCCATCTTAACAGTGTCCGATTCTGTTACGGTTTCCCGCAAATCGTCGCTCGATTGGCACACTCGTATCTGACTGATTCTCACGACAATTCCAGAAGAAGCAGAGATGGCACAGCAACTGCTATGTCATCTAAAACCAACCTAGCCTTCAGGAGGCAGAATGCATAAGCTCGTAAAGGGAATTTGTCTAGTGTTCTTATTTCTGGTATCCACCGCGGCGGCGCATGCGAGCGTCTTCAATTTCAAAGCAATGGCTGAAGCTGGCGGGTCTCATGGTGAAAGTGGCTGGACCACTCTGACGGTCACTGGAACGGGCTTTACATTAAGCATCACAGGAACCAAGAATGCGAATGCCGCATACGCGTATCTCGATTCCGGTGGCGCCGGCCTTGGGGTTTGCGGTGCATTGACCAACCCCGCCAAAGCCAATCAGATCACCAACAGTAATGAGAATCTGTGTGATCCGAGCAGTGACGACAACGTAACGACCGGCGAATTCCTGACGTTGATGTTCAGCCATGACGTCGTCATCGAGACGATCTGGTTCAATAACAATCACGACGGTGACCAAAGCCTGTTCGGGGACAAGATCAACATCGGCGGTTCCGCATTTACCTTCACAAATGGTGGGGCGCTCCAGGATTCGTTCACGACAAGTTCTTACTTTGTTGCCGCAAATACTGCTTTTATCCTTGCGAACAACAACGAGGAGTTCTATTTGAGCAAGATGGACGTTTCAGCTGTGCCTGAACCGGCCAGCCTCTTACTGGCAGTCCTCGGCCTGGCAGGGTTGGGCCTGGGGGCCCGGCGACGAAGGATCGATTAATCCGCCTCTACTCTCCTCACAGAACGCGGTACCCGCGCAGACCGGAATGCGCGGGTAGACCGTGTAGTCGCATCGGTCAGAAACTGAGACGGAGCCCAACCTGCATTTCCCGCGGCGCCTTCGCGCTGAAGATGTGACCGAAATTCGGGTTGCCGAATGTGCGATTCGGCAGATCGAAATTCGTCCGGTTAGCCACGTTGAATATCTCCCAGCGAAACTCCAGGCGAGCAGGTTCGCTCACCGACCAGGTCTTGGCAATCGCCAGGTCCACATTGGCGAATCCCGGACCAAGCACGCTGTTCCTTCGCGCAGAGCCGAACGTGAATTGTTGCGGCAACGCAAATGCTGCGGTGTCGAACCAACGATCCGGCGTTCGTTGTCCGCCGCTCAGGTCGGCGACGCGTAGTTGATCGGGGCGCTGGGCGGGGCCGGCCCCGATGTTCGCCTGGTCAACTCCAAGGTTCACGGTGAACGGTGCGCCTGACTGTGCCGTGATGATGGTATTCAGGCGCCAGCCTCCAAGGAGATTCTCTTTGAAGCCGCCGGCTCTCGCGAAAAAGGGAAACTCATAAACGCCGCTGACGACAAGCTGGTGACGATGGTCGAAGCTGGAATATGCCCATTCGCCGGCTCTCGAAAACAGATTGTTCACGTTCTGCGGAAAGTTGGTTTCCGACTCCGTTGGGCCGGGGCTGGAGGCGTCGTCCATCGAGGACGAAAGCGTATAGCTGACGTTGAACGCGAAGTTATTCTTCAACCGGCGTTCCGCCTTGAAGGTGGCGCCGTGGTAAATCGATTTGCCGTCGAAGCGAATCGCGTTGATGCGGCTCAGTTGGGGTATCGGCCGCCGTGCTTGAATGTTGCCGGATCCAGGCTCCGGCACATTACGCACGGTTGCGTTATCGGCGCCGAGAGTCCAGGTCCCCATGTAAAACGCTTCGAGCATTGTTGACGGCAACACTTCGTACTGGAGGCCGCCGCTCCACGTCTGGCTGTACTCGACGTGGTAATCACGGTCCATGATGTTTGCACCGATCGTGCCTGTCGCGTTGCTCGTCAGGATGTCGCGTGTGCGAAGCGTCGGCGCTCGAACGTCCAGCGGAACATCGACCTGCTTGGCATAAAAGAACGGCAGGTTGCGGGCAAATGCAGTCTGAACGCTGTATGCCCATTGATTGAGAAAGATCCCGTAACCGCCCCGGATCACCGCTTTCGAATCGTTCAATCGAAGTGAAAAACCCAGGCGTGGCGCAAGCCTGACTTTGCTCGGCTCCAGCAGACCGCGCCCCCAGCCGGCCTCTTCTGAAGTGGTGTACGGAATCGGAATCAACGAGAGCAGCGACTGTGCGCTGGGATCGATCTTGCCCGCAGCGTCGCTGGCGATCACGAATCGGCCGCCGGGCACAGACAGGTCCACCGAGGACAGCCGGTTATTGACCGAGTACATGTGCTGGTTGAATTCGTATCGCAGTCCGGCATTGAACGTCAGATTGTTGCGAGCTCGCCAGTCATCCTGAATGTAAAGGTGCAGCCAGCTCGTTCGCGCATCCTCGTCGCCGCGACCGATACCCGAAGCCGCTGAGACCGGATATCCGAGCAGAAAGTCCGCGAATGGATTGCCGGTAAACTGGCCGGTAAAAGAAAGCGTGCCGCGCGCGTTATCCGGCTGCTCGGGCCTGAGTTGGAGATGGAAGTAGTAAGCGCCGAACTTGATGCGGTGTGCTCCGCGGTCGATCGTGAAGTTGTCGTAAAGTTCGAAGTGCTGATTGTTGCGGAAGACGAAAGACGTCGGGTCACCCATCGAGCTGTAGACGCCGCGCGTCGTAATTTGAGGGAATCCCATATCGCGGGGATCGCGCGTCACGCCCAGCAAGCCGGTTTGTTCCGCAAACGGATTTCCCCGGTTCAGGCTCACTTGTCCGCCATCCACCTGCATCCAACCGAATCGAAATTCGTTCAATGCCGTGGTCCCCAGGATGTGCGTGTGACTGGCGGAGAGATTCCGGGTTTTTGTTCCAAGACTTCGACCGAAACCGGGAACGAGTGTTTCCTGCAGCGAGCTTGTTCCGAAGGGCTGGATCTCAAATGCGTCGAACGTGCTGAAGCGAGCGAACAACTGATCCCTTCCGGAAAGGCGATGGTCGATTCTGCCGCTGAACTGGTCGATGTCCCGCTTCAGTGCTTCGACGGAGGTCAGGTTCTGGAACTGCGCAGCGGACGTGGGCCGCGGAACATTTTGCAGAAACGCGGATGCGATGGGATCGATTCTGTTCAGAGGAATCCGGTTGTTTGGAAAGGCAATGCAAGTGCCTATCGATGAAATGGACGCCGGATCGCAAATGGTTTGCGCGAAACCTGAAAAATCTCCCGTCCGGACAGCCTCATCCGGAACTGAAAACGTCCGCGTGAGCGAACGGTTCATGCGAAGCCCTTCATAGCTGAGAAAGTAAAAGCTCCGATCCGGAATCAGCTTCCCTCCAAGTGCAGCGCCGAATTGATGCTGGCGCAGCGGAGGCGTCGGCTGGCTTTTGCCGAAGTAATTCGGCTCGTCGAAAACGTCGTCTCGATAGAACTCGAAAACACTGCCATGCAGCGTATTCGTGCCGGCCTTGGTGGCTGCATTGATCAGCGCAGACGCTTTTCCTCCGAACTCCGCCGGATACATCGATTTTTGAATCTTGAATTCCTGAATCGAGTCCAGCGACGGGTTGATGACCAGATTGTTGAACAGTTCATCGGTCACCTTCGCCCCGTCGAGCAGGTAAATGTTGTGGCCAGACCGCTGACCTCCGACGTTCGGTAAGGGACCGGCCTGCTGCAACGCTTCGCCGCGCGTGCCGCCGGGCGGAATCACGACGGAGTCACTGAGTTGGGCGAGAGAAAGGAAGTTCCTGCCATTGATCGGAATCTGCAGAACCTCGCGGTTTTCGATCACATCGCTGATTTCCGCGGTCGAGGCCTGGATCAGAGGTTCCACTTCCGCGACTGTGACCGTTTCGGTAAGACCCTGCAGACCGAGTGTGAGGGGGAGGTCGATTGTCTGCCCGATCTGGAGATCGATGCCTCGAAGCGCCTGTGTCACAAAACCGGATAACGAAATGGTGATCTGCCACTGCCCTGTCTGGAGCGCCGGAAGGAAGAAACGACCCTGGTCATCCGTCATTCGTTCAACGACGAAGCCGGTGGCAGGATGACGTCCCTGGACAACCGCTCCCGGCAAGACACCGCCGGACGCGTCACTCACGACACCGGCAATCTGGCCTGTATTCGTTTGGGCAAACGCCTGAACACCCACCGCGAGTGTGGCAGCAACGGCAAACATCAACGTGGCAACACACTTCATATCGGTCGATAGCTTATAACAAGGGTTCTCAACGGACGAGGGTAAAGGCGATTTCAGAACGTGCGCCGGCGGGGTGACCCGGACCTTTTGGCGCATACTCGTTCCATGCGAGCGCGAACCCGTTCGACCACGGTTTGATCGCCGGGATAAGTGAATCGGTTCCAGTGTGGGTGATCTGGTGGGGCTCGGCGAGGGGATTGCCGGCGGAATCGAACGGCTGATAATAGATTTCATGCTGGCCCGGCGTTTTGTCGCACCAGGCCAGACCGAATTGCGAACCGTTTGCAGCTACGTATGCGCCCATCGACTCCGCGCGTGTGTTCGTGATCCGCCGCGCGCGCTCGCCCAGCCCATCACGAAGATCCGCTGCCGCCGATATAAAAAGATAAATCTCTGAATTGCCGTCGCGTTCATCGGCCCAGCTGAGCGCGGCCCGGTCATCGCTGAAGGCGAGGTCGGGGTATTTGGAGGCGAATCCGTCGTCGGATGTCAACCGGCGCACGTCTGTGCTGGTCTTATCCGCAAGCGCCAGAAAGAGTTCGTTGTTGCGGGTGCCGGCCTTGGCGTCGAAGACCACCCAAGCGCGGCCGGTCTCGTCGAGTATTGCGTTGAGGTTCCACGTCGTCCGGCTGGCCGGCGCAATCCTCCGTGGAGGAGCGATCGGCTGGCCTTGCAGATCCCACCAGCCGCACCATACTTCCGCGATGTCGCCGGCAACGTCCTCGATCCATGCCACAAAAAGTTCACTGCCCCGCGCGCGAACCAGCGCGTTGCGTCCGTTGCGCATGGAGGTGGAAATGATCTTCGTCCAGAGTGCCTCGCCGATCGGTGTCCAAAGCCCGAGCCTGGCGCGGAGGTCGCCGTTGGTCAGACGTTCATACCATGCGACGGCGGCAAGGCCGCCTTCAGTCGCAGTAATATCGGCTTCGTAAGAAAACTCGGGATCGTTCGTGAGCCGCCGCTCGGGACTTTTCGCGCGGCCATTCTCGTCGAGCAGTCGGAAGTAGATTTCAGGATTCCCGTCGCGATCGTCATACCAGGCGACCGCAAAACCTTCCTGCCAGGTCGCAATGCTGGCTTCGAAGGCTCCGTGTTTGCTGTCGCTGACCTGATGGATTTCGTCGCAACCTGTGAGAAGGAAAGCGATGAAAACGAATGCGCGGTATGTGCCAAGCAAGGGCAGGGTGAGGGCCGGCAAGGAAAAACTTTTCGTTGCGCCCGCCCTCACCCTGCCTCGCTTCGCTCGGCTTCCCTCTCCCGGAGGGAGAGGGTGGGTGCTCTGCGACGCAAACGCCAGGCGAGCAGGATTCCGAGGATTGGCAGGCCGACATACAGTGAATCGAGATCGCCGCTGGTTATTACGACAGCTTCAGCTTGTTTTGGCGCAGCCTGTGATCTTTCCGTCACACTCATCATGTACCCCTGCAGTGTGGGCCGCTCGACAGATGGAACGTTGTTCTGAGTGATCGGCTGTTGCGGTTGGGCAGTCAGTGGCGCCTCATTCCGCCTGACGAAACTCTCCATCGTGCTGGCAGCCGACGACATGTTCGTGCCCATCGCCTTTTCCATGACCTGCTGGAAGCCCTCAAGGGCCGGCACAGGAACCCCCAGTTCCCTGCCGCGATCCATTACGAACTTTGAAAGCCGGGCGTTGCCGGTGGTGTGTTCCGCGCCGCTCGCGCCGTGCTGGTTCACGCTGTCGACGTATTCCGCGATGAGCTTCCTCTGGGTCGCCGTATCGGCATCCCAGTATCCCTTTCGCACGGTTTCGACCATACGAGCCGTCATGTCCTGGTATGCGTAAGGCGAATTCTTCTCGAAGAAATCCTTCATGCCGAGGTTCTGCTTGTCCTCGACGTAAGTGTCGAACGTCTGCTTCCACATGCCGTCAGTCACCACTTCGGGCGTGACCGCATCCCAGCCCCACAGATACTCCACGAACTGCCGCATCTCGCCGGCTCCGGCATAGCCTTCCTTCTTCATTCCGTCGATCCAGGTGGGATTCATGTATCGCGACTGAAACTCGCTTCCGATGAACTTGTCGATGGATGTCATCTCGGGCTTGCCCGGATCACGCGTGTTCGTCACGACCATCTCAGGAGTTTTGCCGTCGATGTTGCGGATAGCGTTCGACAGGCCGCCCATGTACATGAAGAAGTCGTCGTTGTCGAGCGCGCCGTACAGCGTCGTTGAACTGCTGTGCACAACCTTCTCGGTGCCCGCCAGCGCCAGCCGGAAGACGTCTTCCATCGACTCTCCCCAGAACCCGTTGCCGTATCCGTGACCGAGTTTCCGGATGTAGTCGTCTGCCATTCCTTTATCGGAATCCCACGTTCCGCTCGCAGCCGCGATCGTTGACGTATTCAGATTGAAGATCCCCGGCGGCTCATCGAAGATACGCACTCCGGCGCGCCGATCGGCATCCTCTTCGGAGTAGCCCCTCTGAATCAAAAGCGCCTTGGTCTTCAGATAATGCTGCCGAACGTAGTTCTCGGCTTCTTCCAGGGCTTTGACCTTCTGCACCGCCTTATCCATCAGCACCGTGACATTGTTGAACATGCCTTCTGCCGCCGACGCAATCACGATGTCGACCCTGGGGCGGCGCAGCTGAGTTGAAGGAACCACCTCAACATCAACGACTTTATCCCGATCGGTCCAGACCGGACGGGTGCCGAGGAGATGGAAGATCTGCGACTCGAGCACGCCTTCATGGCGCATGGTCTCATCGCCCCAGATCACGAACGAAACCTTCTCGGGATACTTGCCGTGCTTCTTCACGTGATCCGCAAGCATCTGGTCCGCGAGCTTCACGCCCATTTCCCATGCAGCTTTCTTTGGAACCTTGTCCGGATCGATTCCATAGAAGTTCTTGCCCGTCGGATAGACATCAGGATTCCTGATGGGCTCGCCGCCGTTGCCGCCAATGATGTAACCGCCGCGGGCCGCCAAAAGCAGGTTGTCCAGTTCACGCGGGCCGGATTTGGTAATGCGCTCTTCCATCTCTTCGGCCAGAACCTTCGCGTTGTTTGGAAGCAGGCTGCGGTCGGTGCTGACGATGGCCTGGATGGTGGAATCACGAAGTTCTTTCTCTGGTGTGCGTCCGAAGGCGTGGAGTCCGTACGGGATGTTCTGACCCTTCAGTTCGAGCAGGTGATTCTCAATAAGGTGGAGCGCTTCTTCGTTCACGCTGTCCGGTTTGCTGAAGTCGAGTCCAAGGGTCTTAGCGATTCCCAATTGGATGACCTGCTCACGAATCTTTTCGCCAAAGGCGCGCGTGAGTTCAGTGTTCTTGCTTTCATTCAGATCGTAATCGCTGATGGTCTCGTTGAGCCGCGCGAGTTCGGCATACAACCCGCCTTGCTTGAATGGCGGCACCATGTGATCGATCAGTGTTGCTGCTCCGCGACGCCGCGCCACGAGGCCTTCACCCACGACATCGACGTTGTATATATAAAGGTCCGGCATATCCGAAATGAGCGCATCGGGCGCGTCTTCTTCGGACAGTCCGATATCCTTGCCGTCCAGCCATTCCAGCGTCCCGTGGGTTCCGATATGCACGACGGCATCGGCTTTGAAGCCGTTTCGCAACCACGCATACGTTGCGACGTACTGATGATGCGGGGCCAAATCCTTCGCGTGATACATCTTCTCCGCGTCTTCACCCCACCCGCGCGCGGGCTGCGGAAGCAGGGCGATCTTTCCGTACTTAAGAACCGGAATTACGATGCTCGGACCTCCCGAGCCATTGACGGTCATCAGGCGGCTTTTTTCGGGAGCCCCCCAATCCTTCAGGATCTTCGACCGGAGGCCCGGAGCAATCTCATTCAACCATTTCCTGTACTCCGTCATCCCGACGCGAACCGCATTGCCTTGCGCAACCAACTCCTGAAGTTCGCCGGGAGCGAAGCCCCCGACATTCCGTGCTTTCTCGGTGACGTCCTTCAGAATGGCTTCCGATGACAGGTTTGTGTTGCTGCCGACGTCGTAACCGTCGCTTTTGAGCCGCTGGAGAATATTGGCGATTGAATCCGCAACGTTAAGGTAGCTCGCGCCGATGTTCGCCTTGCCCGGCGGGTAGTTGTAGTAGACGAGCGCAAGTTGCTTTTCGGAATTCGGTTTCGACCGCAGCGCGGCATACTTGCGCGCGCGCTGGACCGCCATCGCGACACGCGAACGGATCGGCTGACGAACGACCATTGTGAGCCCCGTCGCGGCGTCTCGGATTTTTTCCTGACTGCCGATGATAATCGGAGCAATCGTGCCCGCCAGCTCGGGCGTCGCGACCTGGAATGTACCCTCGAACAGCGAAACACCGCTCGACTCGCGCCATTGCTTCTCGCTGCGTCCGTAGAGGCTGACCACGTTGATGACCGGTATGCCCACCTTCGCGAGAGATGTCTGTGTGTTGAAATCGGAGAAGTTGAAAATGAAACCCAAAGCCGCGTCTGCGCGCGGGGCGCCTTGCGAATCGAGCAGAAGTCGTTCGAAGGCGAGGCCTCCGGGATAACCAAACAGCGGGACGGCTTCCGCGCCCTGCTTTTCGATTTCCGCGATGACTGCGTCCAGCAGATCGGTCTCGCCCGAGTAGTAGGTGGACTTGTAGAAACCGACGGCAATTCGCGGAGCTCCGGGTTTGCGTTTGCCGCTCGCTTGGCGCCATGCATCGAACTCATCCCAGGTCGCGAATACCTGACCGGTTTTTCCGTCCGGATAATAGAAGCCGAAGTCCAGGCTTGGCTGTGGCTCCGGTAACGTGAGCCCCGCGACGCCGCCCTGCATGAAGCCGAATTTCATGAGCCCAAGCTGATTCGCGAAGCCGGACTCCGCCCAGTAGGATCGAGGCCGGTCTTCCCAAAGCACACCCTGCTCGATGTATTTCTCCCTGGGAAGCAGACCTTCGCCGATACCCATGACCTTGCCGCCGTGCGAGCGAACGCTTTTGATGAGATCGACTTTGTGGGTCTCATTAAAGCGATCGAGCATTTGCTGATTCATGATGTCCAGCAGCAGGACGTCGGCGCGGGTGATGTCTCCGGATTTGACATCGTCGAAGACGGACTCGGTGAGAAAGCTGATCGAGATCTGGCCCTTCAGGTCGGGACGCTCATCGAGAAGAGCTTTGTAGGCTTTGACGGTACCGGGAATGTTCCCGTCCGAAAAGATAAAGGCGAGATGAACGGGTTTCGCCGCCGCAAGCGCGGGCACCGTAAAGCACAACATCAATGAAGCCAGGAAAACTCCGACCTTATGTCCTCTTTTTCCAACTGATGTCGAGTCAGACACGCGCTATTTCCCTTCGTTTCCTTCGGGTCCCTCGGGCACATAAATAATCTGGCCATTCGTCAGTCGATACGCCGTGCCCAACCTTTCGCCTTCACCTTCCATCGTCTTTCCCGTGACTTTGTATGCGGTAATCTTCGTGCCCTTCTTCATGATGATCTCGCGCTCACCCTGGGCGTTCGTTTTGACCATAGTGACTTCGCTCCTGGAGTCCACGAGATCGCCCATGCGGTAGACGGAAAACAAAGTGATCATGAGCCCCACGATGAACACGACAGAAACGTCGAACAGGTTAGCGACGCCGGAGAGAGGATCTTCTTCCGGCACTTCCTCGGGCGATGGCAGATGCAAAAACCGTCCCATCCTTAGACTCCTTGCGTCATCTCGGCCGATATACGCTCGGCAAGATAACGCTGTTCGCGAATTGTTTGGTTGACCCAGCTCTGTCGGACAACGGCGACAATATACGCCAGCGTCCCGCACGCCAGACCAATGATCGTGGTGGTGAATGCGACGACCATCTGACCGGCCATGGCTTCAAGATTACCGGCGGCAAGCGAGGCCAGAGAAGTTCCCATCGGGATCAGAGTTCCCAGCAATCCGAGGCTGGGTCCGACCTTCACAAGAGTTCGAGAGGGATTCACCGTACTTCGGACTTTTTCTTCCCTGTGAAGAACGATGTGTTCCAATCCGCCGGCTGCAAGGTCGTCGCTCGCTTTCTTCACTTCGTCCAGCATCCGGCGCAATTCCGCAGGCAATGCCTGCTGCCGGTCCCCGTTGGCCTTCAGGACCGGTCCCGTCTTGAGCCATACGGCCAGGTTGAACCCGCGTCGTTCTCGCTGGCGCGCAAGAAACTCCACGAGGCAGTTTCCGGCCATGAATAAAGCACTGCCTACACAAACCCAGAGCAATGCCATGACGGGAAATCGCAGCACTTGCCCGAGAGCAAAGAGTCCATTTTCTAAACTGGTTAATAAGTCCATCGGCGCCTCAACAACGAATACAGGCCGCCGAGAACAACGGAGACCGAGCTCAGGACAAGCACCCAATTCGCATTAATCTGATCTGAAGTTTTTCCCTCGTCGCGATTCAGCGCGAGCGCCGCCTGCCATCCCGACGTAACCTCCGGAATGATCGCTACGGCGAGGCCCAGCACCAACATCAGAAGCATCGCTTCTTCGCGCAGTGCTTCGGGCGCAAAAGCCTTCCGGCGTGCGGCAAGATACCCGGCCGCCGCAGGAACAACGGCGGCGATTGGAATGGACACGACCATAGGTAATCCCTGAATCTGCAACAATACGCTCCAAAGCCCGCCCAGCGCGCCTGCGCACAGGGGAGACAACCAGCGTACGTCCTTCCTGAAAATTTGCAGCGCAGCCACGACGGCTACAGTCATGCCGATCCAAGCGGCGTCCGGCAGAAACTGCGCACGGAAAAAGATCGTCGCCGCAGCGAAACCAAGCACCACTGAAATGAGCGACTTGTATTTACCTGCGGTTGTTGTCGCGAAAGTTGCGGCGCCCAGAGCGCAGAGCATCAGGAGTGCGGTAAAAAGCAAATTCATCCGATTAGGCGAGCTAGTATAGCCCATGCTCTGGACTCCTGTCCGAGCCCCAATCCAAGTGTTACCTTAAGAATAATTAAGAAAGTCTTCACGTTTAGAGCTTCGGGGATCGTCTACAATTCACGCCGCTTCGGACTGTGCTCACCACATCAAGGGAGAATCATGAGAATCGATTCGAAATTATTGCGCCCGTTTGCCGTGCTCGTACTGCTTGTTTCAATCTTTTCAACGCCAATCTTCGCTGACACCCTGCGCGGTCGCGTCGTCGACCCGCAAGGCAGCATCGTTCCCGGTGCCAGGGTTCGCCTGTTCGATCGGAACAGCGGTATGTCACGAACCGCAACTGCCGACGCGGAAGGGATTTATTCTTTTACGGGCATACCTTCGGGCGATTATCTGCTCGAAGGAGATGCCTCCAATTCGGCTCTAAGCGCATCGAAGGGAGTTTCCGTTCGTGGTGACCAGACGGCGGACATCGCGCTGGCGATCTCGACGACGAGTGTGGAAGTACTCGTGACAGCGGCGGGCACGGCCCAATCGATCGAGGAAATTGCCAAGGCAATTGACGTTGTGGACTCCAAAGAGATTGCGCAGCGGGCAGAGTTGTCTATCACGGAAGCGGTGCGTAATCTGCCCGGAATTCGAGTGCAACAACTGGAAGGACCTGGAAGCTTCGTCACGATTAAAACGCGCGGACTGCGAAATGCGGACACCGCCGTCCTCATCGATGGCATGAGATTTCGCGATGCCGCCAGCATTCAAGGCGATGCAACGTCGGTGCTTTCAGACCTGACCGTCGTAAACGCGGATCGCATCGAGTTCCTGCGCGGATCAGGTTCTTCTCTCTATGGCTCGCATGCGACCGGCGGCGTGATCAACATCAGCTCCAGGCCCGGCGGCGGCAAGCTTCACGGTGACATCCTGACCGAGGGCGGTGGACTGGGCATGATTCGAAGCCAGGTCGGCATCGGTGGCGGTGCGGCCGCCGACCGGTTTACGTACAGCGGAGGCGTGGCACACACAAATGTGACCAAGGGCCCGCGCGATGGTCTCCCCTATCGAAACACAGGAACCCAGGGCGCGGCGACCTATCGCTTCACACCGGGCGTGTCTTTATCAGGACGGCTCTGGTTCTCGGACAGCTATCTTGCAGCGACGGAGAGTTCCACTTATACGGGACCGATGGTCGCGGGCAACGCTGGACCTATAACGCCAGTGCCTTTGCCGCTCGATCAACTCGAACTCTTCGAACGAAAGCAGCCGTTTTCCGCAGGCAACGCCACATTCATCCCGAACCAGATCGATCCCGACGGACGAAGACTCGGTAGATTCCTGACGGGCGCTTTGAATTTTCAGCATCAGATTGCGCCCTCGAGTTCTTACCGTGTGAGTTATCAGCGTGTCGATACCAAACGCCGTTTCATCGATGGGCCGGCCGGCCCGGGGTCATTCGAACCCCTCGGCGGTTCGCGCAGCAACTTCAACGGCTACGTCGATACTGTGGCCGCCAATCTCAGCCAGCACGCCGGCGCGCACAATCTGCTGACGTTTGGGTATGAACACGAGCGAGAGCAGTACTTCACCTTCAATGGTTTCGATGCATCGACAAACTCGGTCGACCTTCGCCAGCGGAGCAACGCGGTCTATGTCCAGGACCAGATCCGCCTTGTCGATGGCCGGCTTCAATTGACCGTATCCGGCCGGATTCAGACGTTCGACCTGAAACCGCCGGTATTAACCGGTTCAGCGACGAACCCGTATTCCGACGCTTCGGCAGTGGAGGCTCCTACTGCAAAAACAGGTGACGGATCGATCGCCTACTTTTTCAGAGGGAGCGGCACCAAGCTCAGGAGCCACATCGGAAACAGTTTCCGTTCTCCTTCCGGATACGAACGATTCGGCGGTGGCGGCACAGTGTTTTACGGCGATCCGGCACTTGCCGCAGAACGGTCGGTCGCGGTGGATGGCGGTATCGACCAGTGGCTGTTCGGCTCGAGACTGCAACTGGGCGCAACATATTTTTATACCAAGCTGCAGGAGCAAATCATTTTCGGTAGTGTGGCGGCCCAACCGTACAGCAGGCCCTTCGGAGGTTACCGGAACGGTGGCGCTGGAATCGCTCGCGGAGTCGAACTGAGCGGCAAACTGTCGCCTTCGAAGAACACGAACATCCAGGCGTCCTACACATACACGAACTCCGAATCGCGCGCTGCGACAGTTGCCGCCATCAACTTTTACGACACTCTGGGCATCTCAAAGCACACCTACAATATGACGGTCACACAGTGGATCGGCAATCGCGTCAACATTGCCTTTGACATGTCCGCGTTGAGCGATTACGTCACTCCCCTCTTCGGGCTGGATTTCAGCTCTCGAGCGTACCGCTTCAACGGGCCCACGAAAGCCGATGTTGTCGTGCATTACGAGCATCCTTTGAGCGACGGCCGCAAACTCGAGTTCTATGGAAAAGTCGAAAACGTCTTCAATCAACGGGCGTATGAGAACGGCTTCATTGGACCGAAAGCCTGGGCCATCGCGGGCGTGAAGTTGACGTACTAAGGCACCGCTTTGGGCGCCTGAACCCTTCCACGCCTTCGGCGTGAGAAATGCGCAGCCCGAAGGGCTGAAGGGAGATTAGCCGTGTGTGGAGCGAAGCGACACGCCCGGGTGGGACGGGTCCTTTTTCAGCACGCGGTTCCACCACATCACGGCTCCGGTGAGGAAAAGCAAAGGCGGTGTGAGACCGAACAGGAACCACACCGCTTTAATCAAGACGCCGCCGAAGCTGCCGACATGCAAGTAGGCCAACCACGACATCACAACGTCTCCTGGCGTTTCTCCCGCGCGATCCCATTTGTGAAGCAACTCACCTGTGAACTGGTCAAAGTAGAAGTAAACGTAGTTTGTATTTTCAAACTCGGCAGCGTCCGCGCGGGTCATCACGACGGTGAACGGACCGTTGTCGGTGTTCGGTAGAGACACGCGCGTTACTTTCGCATCCGGCAGCGCGGCCTCCGCCGTTGTGATAAACCGGCGAATATCCGGAAGTCGCTGCAGTCCTTCTGACGGTTTAGAAACAACTCTGGGCGCGGACGTCATGGGTAAAAACCAGTTCACCGCAGTCCGGAAGTATTGAGGGAATGCGAAATACACACCGGTAACTGCAAACATGGCGATCAAGAGCGCCGACCAGATTCCTGTCGCGCTGTGCAGTTCCCAGATCACTCGTTTCCAGTTCTTTCTGAAATCGACACTGAATGCGCGCCGCCACTTCATTGCGCCCGGCCACCAGATCACCAGGCCGGTAAGGCACATCAGAAGCAGCAACAACCCGCCGATTCCGTTGACGAAGAGTCCGGTTCTCCCGGCCAGCAGATAGAAGTGAAGGTCTTGTACCGAGCGTAGCCAGTCATCCTGCGGAAGAACGCCAAGCACTTCGCCGGTTTCGCGATTCGCGAATACAGGGCTGATCTTTTCATCCTTTTCGAGATAACCAAGGAATGTGTCGTGAGTCGCCGCGGGACCCTCGAGGCCCAGAAGGCTATGGTCGGGATATGCCGATTTGATCTTCTCCACCGCCGTCGCAATCTCCGCGGGCGGCGCGGCCTTGTTTGTCGAATAAAACAGATTCGGATACAGCTTGCGCTGAATCTCGGGACGGAACACAAGCGCCGCTCCACTCGTGCAAACAACAAAGATGTACAGGCCTGCGCCTATCCCGACCCACAAATGAATCTGAAAGAGCGCGCGGCGGAACCAGACCTGTTGCGGCCTCTGGACGAATCCTCTAAGGAACATGCGGCGTCATCATACGTAAGGAGGCGCTTCAGCTTTTCCTGAAAAATAATTCAGAAAGTATGTTGTCGCGCGCGCGAATCCCTTTACGCCAGGTCAGTATTCGAAGCCACGGCAGTTTTCCGGCTCGATCAAGTTTCAGTTTTAGTATGTAGTCGCGGGCTAAAGCCCGCGACTACATACTTGACTGCTGACGTTGCTTTACAGTTCGAACGGTTTAGAAATCCAGGCGGATCTGGGCTTGAAGAGTTCTGTTTCCACCCTTCGTGGTGATCTGTCCAAAGGTTCCGGAGTTAATGTTCACGTTCGGATTGCCGGGTGTCGGATGGTTGAAAAGGTTCTGGACGTCCACCCGGAATGTCAGGTTCTTGGATTCGGCGACCCGGATTGCCTTCTGGATATTTGCATCGAGGTCCCAACGTCCCGGCCCCTCGATTGGGCGCAGGCCCAGCGTACCCGGCTGTCCAGGTGCTGCGTTCCTCATGACGATATTGTCGCTGGCATCGGCGAGCGCGGTGTTCGTACAGAAAGAACGGAGGTTCGCGGCGATACTGGCGCATGCCGGATCGGTGACCCTCTGGTACTGTTGCGGAAAGAAGCTTCCGAAAATATCGCCCGGGTTTGCCGGCCACATGACCTTGCCGTCGCGGACGAACCCGCCAACGATATCCGGAGTGCCTGCCGAATATAGCGTTGTCTGGCCCCCAACGTTCAAAGGCGCCCCCGAACTCATGTTGAATATCGTGCCAACCTTCCAGCCCTCGATCAAACGGGCGACCCATCCGGAGCTGTTGCCGGCCAGCAAGCGGTTTGGTCCGAACGGCAGATCGAATGTACCGAAGCTTCGGAAAGTGTGGGTGCGGTCGCTCGGCAGCCGGGTGTAGTCGGCGTTACGGTTTCGGAGGTCCCGAATACCGGTGGTGGTAACGCCGAGACTCCGGCTCCAGAGGTATGTAGCCTGGTAGCTCAGTCCATGGGTGGGCCGCACCGTCACCTGGGTTTGCAGTGAGTGGTAATTGGAGTTGTCGGAGTTCGTGCGCAAAGTGACTGTGTTGAACTGCGGATTGGTCACGATGAAATTCTCGGGAAACAATCCACTGGACCGCAGCAGCCCGCCGCTGATGATCTGGCCCGCCGGCTGGACAGTGCCGATATTGGTCGTGTTCAAGAGCCGGGCCACACCTACGAAATTGCCGTTCGCGATAAGCGTACGGAAGGAAGCGTGCCGGCGCAACGCCTCGGAGCCGGTGACGTCTCGTCCAACCACACCGATGCCGGTCCCCATGTTGAGTCCTCCCAGCATTCGATCAAACACCCCCGCGTTCCCCCCGTCCCGCGTGATTTCGAGCGCTTGAAGCAACCCATTGTTCCGGATGTCCGCATCGTTGAGGTTGTAACCCTGGCTGTGAAGCTTTACACCACGAGTACCTGTATAACGGACGTCCAACGTCAGATTCGAAGCCATCGACCGCGTCACGCCCAGCGTGAAAGTCTGAACGTATGGAGTTGTATACGTCGCTTCATGAAGTGCGATGGTCTGGGAGCGCTGCGTGATGGGAATCACTTCGAACGGCTTCTGTGTGACGGCGAGGGGGAGCTTGATGTTCGTGAAATCGCGGAACGTGCCGTCTCCGAGATCTGTGGGTTCCGCAGTGAAGCCAGGCACGTTTCCGACATCGACATCGATCCACGAAATACTGTTCCCCGGCAACTGATACGCGATCTGATAGCCGCCGCGAACGGTCGTCTTGTCTTGTCCGAACCAGTTCGGCGACCACGCGAAGCCGATGGCAGGGGCCCAATTGTTTCTATCGCTCGGCCAGATCCCCTGATTTGGATTGTTGGTATCACGGCCGATGAGAATCGTTTTTGTCAGTTCACCCTTCTGCGGTCCGCCCCCGGACATCCAATCGGCGACGCTGCGGCCCGAGTATCCATAGAGAGCGTTGTTGCCTCCTTCGAGACCGGGAGTAAAACCTTTTCCAGTGGCGCTGACGAGGTACGGCACGCGGAACAGGTCATAGCGTACGCCCAGGTTCAAAGTGAGGTTCGGAGTAGCCCTCCAGTCATCCTTGACGAAAAAGCTCATCTCGTCCTGGTGCCAGTCGCGGATTCTCCCGAAAATTTTCGGGTCATTCTCGTGGAAATAGGTGTCGCGGAAGTCCAGGAACCGCTGCGTATCTGTGGGTTCTTTGATTTCGAATCTCTCACTGATACTTCCAACGGATCCGGAAAGCGATAACAAGAGATTCTCCGCCAAAGTTCTGCTCGTGTTCAGAAGTCCGGGAATCCTGTCGATTCCCTGGACCGGCACATCGCCGGCGCCGCCGAAGACCGAAGGGATGATGTTTTGCGGCGACCATGAGAAAGAGTTGGCATATCGAAATTCACCACCGAATTTCAGCGCATGAGCGCCCTTGGTCCAACTCAAGGTATCGGTGTACGTCGTCATCGGGCTCCGGTTGCCCCGGTTGGAACACGTCAGGTCCCCTGGACAGGTGATCATGTGATCGGCAAACAACGTCGGCTTTTGGATTATCGGTATTCCGTTGACCTTGGTTAGAAAGTCCCATGCTTGCTTCGAGGTTTCGGTATTGCTGTGGCTTTGAGCAAACGCGAGCTTGTCTTCGAGATTCGTTTGACGGTACGAAAATCGGAATTCGTGCAAGATGTTCGACGAGAGAGTGGATGTGAACTGGGCCATGATGAGGGTCGGTGAAGTTGTGATCTCACCGCCCCATCCATTGGGCCAGGGGGATAGCGCAACGGCGTCGTTATAGCGGTATTCGTGTGCGTAGCTTGCGGTCAGCTTGTGATTGCTATTGAAGTTGTGATCGATCTTGACGTTGTATTGCCGGCGGTTGAATTCGTCTTGAGCGCTTGCTCCAGAGCCGCCAAACCCGCCGACCGTTCGGCGGACCCACCGATGCACACCCATATTCAAGCCGTCCCCGCTATTGGCAGCGCTATTGAAAGCGTTTGCTCGCGGCATGTTCTGAATCAGCTTGGCCATGAATCCCGTTGGATCCATGCGTCTCCGGTTGGGATCACCTGGGTTCAAGGCGTCGCCGAATATGCTGAAACTTTGCATCGGACCGGTTGCGCCTCCAATCCGTGTCCAATCCAGTGGGTTGCCCAATAGGTCGACCACGGGGGATACGCGCGTGTTGCCCGTACCGCTCGGTGTGACTTCCGCGTGGCCGTTATTAACTCCCGGAAAAAATCGAAAGATGCCTTGCCGCGCCGTGTCTGTCAGAACAGGAGCATCGACGTTTTCTTTCTGCAGTCCCCTCTGGCCGTCGAACAGCGCGAAGAAAAACGTTTTGTTGCGGACAATCGGTCCGCCGAGACTCGCTGTGTACTGATGCCGGTTGTACCAGGTCGGTGAGATGCGTTGCCGGTTGTTCGACCACGAATTGGCGTTCAGGGCGGAGTTCCGGAGGTTCCAAACGGCGGCGCCGTGGAACTGGTTCGTTCCCGATTTTGTCCGTGCCTGAATCTGCGCCGAGCCGCGCCCTTCGACGTCCACGGCTGCAACTACTACGCGGATTTCCTCGACCATGTCTGGACTGATCACGGTGGCCGTGTAGAGACCCTGCGCGTGCCGCTGATTGTTAACAGTGACGCCATCGAGTTGGAGATTGACGTTGCCTGAACCACCGGCCTGAACGCCTGCAAACGTCGTGCCCGCTCCGCCGTCGCCTACGACGCCGGGAGTCAGCGACGTCGCGAAATTGATCACGTTGCGGCCGACCAAAGGCAGGTCCATGACCTGCCTTTCAGGAAGAACAGTGCCGACCGACGACGAGACCGCGCTTAGAAGTTGGTCGGCGGCCACGGACACTTCAACTGCCTGCGCGACCGTACCCACCTGCAAGGTGAAGTTCTGACGAATCTGCTGTGAGGTTCCGAGCGTCACCTGGAACGTCTGAGGTTGGAACCCCGGTAACGACGCGCTTACCTGGTATGGCCCAGGCTGGAGGCTGGGGAATCGGTACGCTCCAGATTCGTTGGTCACGACTGTCGAAGCGACTCCCGTAGCGGTATGCCTCGCCGTGATTTCAGTCCCGGGAATCAGGGCCCCACTCGCATCGGAAACTGTTCCACTGAGCGTGGCGTTAATGACCTGCGCAGGGCCGTTTAGTGCGAACAGGAAACAGAGCAAAACGGTTGTTGTAATTGAAAGTTTTCGCATCCATCACCTTTCAGTTAGCGGCGCCATTTCGGCTCTAGACCGATATTTGAGTAAAGAGATCCCAATGGCCAATCAAAACGACCAGAGCGTACCTTGATCCGCACCTTTATGCCTTTATGGGAGATTCTATGCTGGCTACCTTATCGCCCTCGAATCCCAGTGTAAAGATTTTGTCACCCCGGAAAGTGTGCGAGGACACAAAGAGTCGTTGATCTTCGTTGCCGTTGGTTAATTCTGCCGCGATACACTCAGCCCTGGCATAAGGATTACAAGAGCATTCCCTACGCCGCGCCGCCCGTCCACCGTGTGATCGGACTGTTTTAGTTTTCGGTCGGCGTCTTCTCAATGTGGTCGACGATCAACTGATCGACCATCGCCTTGCGAGACTCCAGCTTCAGTCCCATCGATTGCACCGCATCCGCCAGGGACGAGCCTCCCGCGCCGGGGTCCGACGCCACCGCCGGATTGTTGCCCCGCCCCCCGGCTCCGACCGGAATATCCGCGCCGGCGGCTCTCGCCATGGCGATGAGTTCCACCAGCGAGAGTTCGACCTTTGCATCGTAGTTGCCCTTGATCCCGGTCATATCTACAACCTGCCGGCCCGCCGTTCCGCCTATTTGCGCAAACAACTGGGTGATCATGTCGGCAAAGCCGGTCATCGTCGTCATGCTGAAGTCTATATTGAACGTCTGCGTGGCCGGGTTCACTTTGTAGGACATTTTGCCCTGAAGTCCCATATCGATGACCGAACTTCCTGTCGTCACGTCGACCCTCACGCGCACGGGTCCGTCTGGACCGTCCAGTTTCAATTCGCCTGGCTTCAGGGGCGCGCTCTCATCGATGGCCACTGGTTTTTCGGTTGAAGCCTTCAGCTTCGGCCCATCCTTGCCGACCACCAGCGCCAACACCGGATGTTCGGCGTTGGTGCGATGCGTCGTCAGCTTGAACCGCTCTTCAAGAAGCGTTTGCAGCATTTTGGGCGCGTCTTCTTTCGTCGACCCGTCGGGCATCTTGGCGATGATGTCGAAACGCGTCGTTTGCATCCAGTCCGGTCCGGTGATCTGGTATGGCTTCACGCCGTAGGCATAGCTCAGCAGCGACTTCAGATCGAGGTACAGGTATTCTGCGCGGCGGGAGTCGACATTTGCTCCGACGGGCATCTTCCCACCGGCTTGCAGTGCGGCCAGCATTTTCGCCTGATCCATCGGCGGGGACGGTTTGACGGTGGCCACTTCGAAGGCTGGCTTTGTCTGAGCGAAGGCTGCAGTGGCGGTGAGCGCCAGGCAGATCGTGACTTTCCTTAATATTTGTCGCATATCGTTATCGGTTCCTTTCAGTTCGTGTTTAGAGAATCGAAACTTCTCCTTCATGTATGGCGAATGCGGCTGAGCGACCAGGGCGCCAGTACGCTGGCCGTCAGCGGCAGCAGCGCCGGCGACAGCATCCAGACGACATCCGTCATGGGCAGCCCGGCGAGTTGCACACCGGCCGCCTGGAGCAGCGTCACCCATGCCGCCCCGAATGCCACCGAGACCAGGACGACGACACACGCCGAGCGCGGCGACAGCAGTCGATCCGCGAACGCCCTCCAGGAGAGGTAGACCGTCGCGAATACAAGCGCCGGTGCGTCAATCCAGCGTGTGGGTCCGAAAAGCAATCCGATCCCGCGGTGTCCGTCCAGCGCCAGGAGGGCGAGCACGAGAACCCAGAACAACAGGTACAGGCCCGACGCGATGTTCAGGCGACGGGGATAGCGTGCCGCGAGCGCACAGGACGCCGCGACCAAGGCAACCATGACGGCGACCCCGATGGACGCGACGACTGCAAGCGCGACCTGCTGGTAACCGGTCAGCGCTCCGACGGCGCCTTCGATCACACGCAGCCCACTGCGCAGATGGGCCTCGCCGACCGTGATGAATGACAAGCATGCCCATATACTCAGGCCGACCGCGATCAGCGCAGGCAGCACGCAGACCGACCTCACGAGTACCTTGATGCCGGCCAGCCGAGCGGTTCCGTACGCCTGGGTCGCCTCGAACGCGCTCGCGTATGCACGTCCCTGTCTCCAGCGAATACCAAAGGCATTGATCCCGAGGATCAGCACGGCCAGCACGGAGGCCATCGCAAACATGATGGCAAAAGGGCGGACGAACTCGATGGGACTGGTGATCGCGAACACCAGCGGATTCAAGATCGCGAGCAACAATCCGATTGCCAGCACCGGCAGTCCACTGGACTTCAGCTCGAACCACACCTGCGCCCGCGTCGCGGACGAGGTGGGACACGGGAACTGGAACAGGTTGACGAGCCGCTCCGGGAATCCGGGGAATCCAACTGTCGGGGGCAAGGCCGCCGGCGCATCGCCGTGGCGCTGCCGCGCCACCCGGGCCACCGCCACACCGAACGATGCCAGGGCAATTGCGCCGATCAGGGCATAGTCCGTGAGCGGGAAATCGAAGCGCGTCGGCCATAGATTCGGGGGCCAGTCATAGCTGCCCTGGATCTCCTCTGCATTGAGGCGATGATTGGCCAGAGTGACCCAGGCCCCGCTGGCAACCATCGCTCCCAGCATCTGGATGGCCCTGTTGCGGGTCGACCAGTTCGTCGCCGCGTAGACCACGTTGAGGGCCGCGATCCACGCGGCGACGGGCAGCAGCGGGAACGGATAGCCGGAGGTCACCCTGAGGAGAAGCGCCGACACGAGGTATATCGCAGCCGGCGTCGCCGCGAGGTAGGCCATCGGGACGCCGACGAGTACTGCCGTCCGAACCGGACGAGTGTATTGCAGATAAAGCGGAAAGCCGGGTCGCCCGCTATTGAGCTTCGCCATCGACAGCCACCCCAGGAAGTGCGGGAAGACGATGAGGATGAGGGCGATTGCCGCGCTGAAGTCCCTGATGACCTCGCGTTGGGCAGAGAACACGGCCAGTACGGCCAGGCCCCCGACGATCCCCAGGACCAGCCGCCAGGCGGCCTCGACACGTGTCACCCGCCAGGTCTCCCACAGAATCGCGACGATGGGTGAACGCAGCTTCATGCGACCTCCACCTGCTGGCGGTTGCGGCCGGCGCGGGCCAGGAATATCTCTTCGAGCGTGGCGTCGCGCGATTCGACGACCTCGCCCCCGAGCGCAAGGACCGAGTGCCGGAACTGCTCGAGCGATCCGCTGTGGACGACGCTCCAAGTGCGGCCGCCACCCTCCATGGCCAGCGCGGAATCAAGGGCGGGCGGATGATCGAAGTGCTCCACGAACCGCACGCGGCTGCGCTGGTAGCCGCGGCGCACGTCGTCGAGTGCGCCGCTCAGCGTCACGCGGCCGTTATGGATCATCGTCACGTGGTCCGACATCCGTTCCACCTCGTCGAGCAGGTGTGACGAGAAAATCACCGTCCGTCCGTCATCGGCCACGGTGCGGACGATCGCATCGAGAATGTCGCGGCGCACGACCGCGTCGAGGCCGGAGGAGGGCTCGTCCAGAATCAGCAGCTCGGGACGATGAGCCACGGCCGCCACCAGGCCCGCCTGGGCTCGCATGCCCTTCGAAAGCTCCTTGATCTTCTTGGACGGGTCCAGCGCGAACGTCTCGAGCAGGTCGCGCGCATACGACGCATCCCACGTCGGATGGTAGGCCTGCGTGTATGCCATCAGCTCGTCGACGCGCATCCACTCCGGCAGCTCGCGCTCTTCGGAGAGGTAGCCGACGCGGCTCAGCACGCCGACCGGGTCGCGAACCGGATCGAGGCCGAACACGCGCACGGATCCCGACTGCGCGCGCAACAACCCGAGCAGATGCTTGAGGAGCGTCGTCTTGCCGGCGCCGTTGGCGCCCACGAGGCCGTAGACCTGGCCATCGTTAGCGCGGAAAGACAGGTGATCGAGAGCGTCCTTGGTGCCGAACGATCGCGAGAGGTCGGTGATGTCGACAACCGGCTGTTCCATGCCCATCTCTCCCACTAGTCGGGGGTTGGCGCCTCGACACTATCGATGACCACCACGTCGACGGGCGCGCGCACCGACTCGAGCT
>Ga0137465_1000163_pt1 | contig 47751 bp, 38 predicted proteins | sample EasRivERMGT828_2_FD_104906 | JGI IMG/M metagenome (GOLD analysis project Ga0137465, IMG submission 104906) | Soil microbial communities from meander-bound floodplain in the East River, Colorado, USA - East River MetaG ERMGT828_2 | ecosystem: Environmental > Terrestrial > Soil > Floodplain ... | reverse complement strand
CGACCACATTGCCGCAGGGCATCCTCGAAAAGATCCCGTTCCAGCCCTGGGCACGCGCGGTGTACGACCAGCGCCAGATCGACGAGTTCGAGCCGCACACCCGCTGCAAGGCTTCCGGCGTGTCGCGCCAGTTCTCGACGCCGTACGGAACCGAGTTCGTCGATGTTCCGGATCTACAGCGCATCTACATCCTGGATATGGGTGGTCCGAATTCATACCGGATCATTTATATGGATGGGCGTTCTCACCCGGCCAACTTCGCGCCGACCAACTATGGACACTCGATCGGACGCTGGGAAGGCGACACGCTCGTCGTCGAGACCATCGGCTTGAACGAAAAGTTCTGGGTGGATACACGCGGTACGCCGCACACGTCCAAGCTGAAGTTCACCGAGCGCTTTACGCGCACCGACATGAACACGCTGCAATACACGGCAACGATCGACGATCCGGGAGCCTATACGGCGCCGTGGACGACGAACGTATTCAACATGCGGTGGAGTCCGAACCTGGATCCGTTTGAATACATTTGCCAGGACAACAACTATGGTCCGCAGCTCATGCTCGGCAGCCAGGATGAAATCGACAACACGAAATTCTTTGTTCCGTAAGGTAGGAGTCGAATGAAATTTGTACGCTTCACCCTGTTAGTGGCGGCCGTCATGGCTCTGGCTGTATCGGCCGCCGGCCAGGAAGGACATCCTTTAACTGGCACCTGGTATGGCGATTTCGGCAAGACGCCAGCCCAGCGCAACGATTTGACCGTCATTTTGAAATGGGACGGCGCTTCCACGACCGGCCTTGTCAATCCGGGGCCCAACTCGGTTCCGATGAAGGTCGCGAGACTTGACGTCAAGATGGGGAAACCCGGACAACGAGGAACTCAGGCTCAGGGAAATACCCCGGCCGTGCCGGCTGTTCCGGCCGTGCCGCCATCGTTCTCGGTCCACTTTGAAGTGGACGCGAAAAACAAGGCAGGCGGTATGGATCGCTTTGTTTTCGAAGGCAAGCTCGAGAATCCTGTTGCGGGAAATCGCACGATCGTCGGCACGTGGACGTGCGGCAACGAGAGAGGCGATTTTCGGCTTCGCCGGATGTAGACGCCTTAGCGTTTATCTTCTGACGGCGTTACCCACTCCGGTCAGACATTCCGAGATCGTCCGAGTAACTGCGGCGATATCGAACGGTTTTCCCAGCCATGGCCGGCCGGTGCTTTCGACGAATTGGAGAGTTTCAGCATTCATCAGATCGCCGGTCACGAAGATCAATTTCTGATTGAGCGCGGCGCCGCGACGTTTGAGCGCTGCATAGAACTCAGGGCCGCTGACTTCCGGCATCTTGACGTCGCTGATGATGACGTCGAATTTGTGCAGGTCGGGTAAATCGAGCGCGACGCGGCCGTTGGCTGCGGTAAACACATCGTGGCCGGCGGCGCGAATGACTTCCTCCAGCAGTTGCTGAATCTGCGGTTCGTCCTCCACAACGAGAATCCTTTTACGCGCGACGGCCGGCACGCGAACGAAATCCGGTTCAGGAATGGATTGCGGGACCCAACGTTGAATGGGAAGTTCGATGACGAATGTCGTGCCGCGGCCGACGGTGCTTTCCACATCGATACGCCCGCCATGTTCGACAATGATTCCCTGACAAATGCTGAGGCCAAGCCCCGTCCCCCGGCCGACCGATTTCGTCGTGAAGAAGGGCTCAAAAATGCGCTGCAGGTTTTCGCGCTGAATTCCGGGACCGTCGTCGGAAAAGAAGACGAAAATCTTGCCTGTTTCCGAGCGCGTTCGCAGCCGCAGCAAACCTTTGCCATGAGCGTCGATCATGGCATGTTCCGCGTTGACGATCAGGTTCAGAAAAACCTGCTGCAGTTGATGCGGGTCCGCCATCGTCTCCTGCAGGTCCGCGGCAAGTTCGGTGCTGACCTCAATGTTGCTGACCTTCAATTCGTACTGCCGTAATTCCAGCGCCTTCTTCAGCACGACATTGATGTCCGTCGGCTTCCGTTCCGGTTTTTCCTGCCGCGCAAACGTCAGCAGATTCTTTACGATCTTCGAAGCGCGGTCTGCTCCATCCTTGATTCGCGTCAGCGATTGAACGTTCTTGTCATTCAGTTCGCGCATCATCATCAACTGAATGTTTCCGATCACGATTGTGAGCGGGTTGTTCAACTCATGCGCGATTCCTGCGACGACCTGTCCCATCAAGGTCATCTTTTCGGAATGCAGAAGCATGTCGTAGGACGCCTTCAGCTTCGTCTTCATGTCGTCCAGCGTCCGGCTGAGCACGCCGATTTCATCGCTCCGTTCGAGTGTGAATCCTCCGGTCAGGTCGCCGTCGGCAATGCGGCGGGCGGCCACGGTAAGTTCTTCGACAGGTCGCGTGAAGCTTCGAAGGATGAAGATCAGGCTGCCCATTGCTATGAGGATGAACACCGCGCCGAAGGCCGTCAGCAGCGCTTTCAGGCTGTTGATACCGGCGTACGCTTCGTCGAGGTTCTGGTCGATGAGGACAGTCCAGGGCGACGGTGGCGCTTCGGCTGTGACGAGCAGCATCTGAGCAGGGTCGGGTCGTTGGTACGGTTGAGTTGTTCTGGCCGCGTCTGTGCTGGCGATGACGCGACTTCCTTCCTCATCGACGAACTGCGCGGTGCCGTGTCCCGATCCGTTGCGGTTCAGCATGGATTGGATCGATGGATTATCAGCAGGAATCGTACCGATCAGGAATCCGACGGCCTTTCCTTCCGGGTTCGACACCGGCGACGCGACGAGAATCTCCAGTCCGGACGACATTTCGGCAAGCACGAATCCGACGTCTGATTTCGTGCGTTGCAGTTTCGCCACAAGCTCATCGAAATGATGGAATTTTGAACCGAGTTCTTCCTGGTTCGGCGGTTCATTCCATAAAACCTTACCTGTTCCGTTAATCAGATAAACATTCCTGAAAACGTCCGATTCATAGAAGAGGTAGTGAAGAGTCGTCCACGCCGGGATTTGCTTGCCTTCTCTGTTCTCTTCGAATGTCTGCAGTCCGTAGACAAGCGCCGGCAGCGTCACGACTGTCTGCAGCCGGTTTACTCCGCGCGTGAAGAAATCGGTCAGTTCCTGCGCAATCGCCTGAGCGGCGCCGTTGCGTTCGTCGAGAAGGACCTTCTCCTGAGCGTGAACGTAATAACTGCTGAACGCGATAAACACCACAAGCAAAGCGGCAATGCTCAATGTCACAAAGAGAAATGTCTTTTGCTTGAGGTTCACGGTTTTTTATCTATCTCTTCAGTTCGATTCGCGCGATGCTTGTGGTCGCGGCCGGACCGACTTCGATCGACACGGTTGCGGGCTTCGCCTTCGCGTGCCAGACCTTCAGCGTGTATTTTCCCGGCGGGATATCTTTCAGGACAAACTTCCCGTCCTTGTCGGTTCGAGCGAAATATGGCGTTTCCGTCACGATGACGTACGCGGACATTTCCGCATGAACGTTGCAGAGCATGGTCCAGACACCTGGTTTGTCGAATAAATGATGCTTCGTTGAACCTTTCGGATATGTTCCCAGGTCAAAACGGGGAGGCCCCGGCGAAAACACGTTGTGCCGGATTTCGTCGCTGTTTGGAAACGCGACCATCGTCCCCACCAGAACAGGCAGAACGTGCGGCTCGAACATCAGGTTCATCTGATCGAGAGTGACGAGATTTGGAGGAGCGGCGAACCGCTTACCGGGAATCCTGTCGATGTAAACGACGGCGTTCGCGCTGTCTCGCGCGTTGCGCACGAGGACCTGGCCATCGACATCGGAAGCCAATGCGGACGCGGCGCACACGAGCACGACCGCGCAAAGACACGACAACACAAACATGGATTTCATCCCACGCATTTTTAGAACAAGAACTCCAGCCGAATCAGCCCTTCGTTGAGGCCCGTCCGGCCGGTTGATCCAGCCTGAACTCTGTTGAAATAGTGTCCCTCGGCGACCACTCGAACGTTCGCCCGCACCAGAAAACTGACGGCCGGAAGCATCTGAATGACATTCCGCCGATCCGTATAGTTCGTCTTCTCAATACGAAATGACGGCATCAACCACGGCAGGACCCGATAATCCGCCCCGGCCATGATGGAACTGCTATCAACCGCGCGTGGCGTTGCGCCTCTCAATTCGTCCTTTCCAAAGACTGCAGTACCGTATACGTTCAGGTCCTTCAACCATATATCGGCTCTAAAACCCGATCGCTTTAGCCAATCTTCCGTCACACCGGCCTGCACGGGCTGGCCCTTGCCACGATAAGTGAACGCCCCAAGGGACACGGAGGTTTCGACATAGCCTTCGGCCGAGGTCGGCTGCTCGCCGGTTTCTTCACGAGAGCCCACAACTCCAAGCCCGCCAAACTTATAGGAGACGGCGGCGTAGTAGTCTTTGAAGTTGTTGTTTTCGGTTCGTCCGTTGTTTCCCTGTACCAGCCCGGCGGCATACTCGACGCCGCCACGGTTGTTCGGTCCGGTGATCGCGCCCCATGCCTCGATTCCAGCGTCATGGTCGCGCAGGCCAAACCCGCCGGCTGTGACCCGGAAGTCGCTGGCGCCGAAGTTCTGGGCAGTTACACGGCGGAACGTATTGGAGAAGGGTTCTGCGCGCGTGTCGATGCGTCCGAGCTTGATAGTCAGCCAATTCTGGCCCGGAGAATCCGGAGCGATACGGAACTGGCCAAACGCTCGATCCAGAAAGATCTGATTCGTGGATCCCTGCATGAACACGCTGCCGAAGTAAGAGAAGGTGTCGCCGGCGGCTCCGGCAAAGTAGGCGGTGATGCCGCTCGGAAAGTCAAAGTTGACGTTGATGGGAGCCGAGGGCCGAATATTGAGGTCGGTCATCACACGGAGTGCGATAGGCGGCATACCCGGAATCGACCCGGGCCACACGGCTTTCGGCCAAAGCTTCTTCCACGCGGGGGCGCCTAACGCCGTATCCGGCTGCTTGACGAGTTCCTCTTCGTTCAGCGGAACGCGGAAGCCGTTATTGCGGAATGCGATTCCGAAAGCGTTCAATTTTGGCGGCATGACGTGACACGTCATGCATGACGTCCCGTAACGTCGAGCGAAGATCGGCAGTGCAGAGACAGGCTCAGCCAGCGCCACCAGGACCAAAGAGGACACCACCCACCGCAGAAACACGGTTGTATACTTATCACGTGACAGCCAGAAAACGAAAAATATTGGTCGTTGATGACGATGCGGGCATTCGTGGTTCTCTCGCCGTCCTTCTTAACAGTTGGGGCTTCGAGCCGTTGCAGGCCAGCAACGCCGCGGAAGCGATGACGATCGTCGAAAAAGAGGACCCGGATATCGTCATCAGCGATGTCGTCATGCCCGAAACTTCCGGTCTCGAATTGCTGCGCACTCTGCGAGCGGGCGATCCACACCGTCCCGTCCTGTTGATCACGGCACAGGGCAGTGTGGACCTGGCGGTCGAAGCCATAAAACAAGGCGCGCGCGACTTTCTCACGAAGCCACTGACTGATCTTCCGAAGTTGAAAGCATTGCTCGATGATGCCGAGCGTGAACTGGAAATGCGTCGCAAGGCAAGACGACTGACCGCGCGCGTCGAAGAAGAAGGCGGTCTCGGGGACTTTGTCGGGATCAGCAAGGCCATTCGTGAGGTGTACCAGTTCATCGAGAGTGTCGCGCAGCGTGATGTACCCGTCATGATCACGGGAGAGAGCGGCACGGGTAAAGAAGTCGTCGCCCGGACGATACATAAAATGAGCCGCCGCGAAGGCAAGCCGTTCATTGCGATCAATGCTGCGGCTATTCCGGAGTCCCTGATCGAAAGTGAGCTCTTCGGACACGAACGCGGTGCTTTCACAGGCGCGGTTGCGACGCGGCAGGGTGTGTTCGAGCAGGCGAACGGCGGAACGCTGCTCATCGATGAAATTGCCGAAATGCCGATGGCGCTCCAGCCGAAACTCCTGCGTGTTCTTGCCGACGGCAAGGTCCGAAGACTGGGCGGAAGTTTCGAATTCGAGTTTGACGTGCGCGTGCTTGCGGCCACCAACCGCGATCCGCTCAAGGCCATCGAAGAAGGAAAACTGCGCGAGGACCTTTATTACAGGTTGAATGTCGTGCCTATCTCGTTGCCGCCTCTACGCGCGCGCGGAGAAGATGTCCCGTTGCTTGTCCAACACTGCGTGAAGGAATTCAACAGCAAACACCAGCTCAACATCGAAGGCACAAACGACGAGGCTATGAACATGCTCAAGGCATATTCCTGGCCGGGCAACGTTCGTGAACTTCGGAACGTGATCGAACGTTCGGTGGTTCTGGCCAAAGGTGACTGGATCGAGGAAAAGGACCTGCCCCCATACGTCCGAAACCCGGCGCTGAGAGCCGAAAAACTGGTTTTTGCAGTCGGCGAGACTACAGTCGCGGATGCGGAACGCGAGCTCATCCTCAAAACCCTCGAAAGAGCCGGCAACAACAAAGCCGAAGCGGCGCGTCAGCTTGGCGTCGACGTCAAGACGATCTACAACAAGCTGAAGAGTTACGGCATCGAAGCGTAAACACGCATGAGAGTTTCCAGCAAGATCTTTTCAGGCTTCGTCATTCTGATGTTGCTCTCCGTCGTGATTTTTGCGAATCAGTTGTCGGTCATTCGTCAGATGCAGGCTGTGAATCAGGATCTGCTGTCGATCAACCTGGTGTCGGCGACGAATGTTCTGCGCATGCAGAAGCTGACGGACCTCCTCGAAGACGACGCGAAGAAGTACCTTGTGAGCCTTGATCCCATCTACGACGGCCAGATCGTGGACGTCCGCCAGGAGTTTCTCGAACGGCTTGCCCGGTTACGCACGACAGTCGCTTCCGAACGTGAGCGAGCTGAGATGGTGAAGTACGGCGAGGCGATGGATGACTACTCGCGCGCTTACAATGAGCTGAAGCGGCTGAACCGGTTGTTTGACGAACCTCCGCCCGACCTCGACATCGCGATGAATCATCTTCAGGGGCAGGGCGATGTCATGCTGGATGCCGTGCAGAAGTCAATCAAGGATCGGGTGGGGGCGGCCGCCGAGACGGTACAACGGGCGGAACGGTTCGCCTGGATTGCCGGACTGTCTTCGGTTGTGCTGGGCGCCGTGGTAGCGGCTTTCAGCGTGAGTGCGATCAACGCTCCGTTGCGGCGGCTGGTGCAGGGAACTCGGGTCATCGCAAAAGGGCAGTTCTGGCATCGCCTGCCCGTACGCGGCCAGGACGAATTCACGGAACTCTCCCGAGACTTCAATGCGATGACGGAACGCCTGGGCGAACTCGACCAGATGAAGAAAGACTTCGTCTCGCACGTCTCGCACGATTTGAAGGCGCCGCTCGCATCCATCCGGCAGATCATGCATTTGCTTCTTCAGGAAATTCCCGGCTCTCTGAACGAGCAACAAAAAAACCTGATCCAGCTGAGCTACAGAGGCGCGGAGCGGCTTGCGGCGATGGTGGGAAACCTCCTGGACGTCTCGCGCATGGAAGCAGGCACGATGGAATACCGGATGGCCGCGCAGGATATCGTTCCGCTGATCAAGGAAGTCATCGAGGAGTTCGAGGTGCAGGCCCGCGAGAAGCAGCTCGAGTTTCAAATACGGAACGACGAGCCTTCATATGTCGTGGAATGCGACCGCGAACGCATCGTGCAGGTAATCGGGAACCTTTACGAGAACGCCTTGAAGTTCGCTCCGGCGCGCAGCGAAATTTTGACGCACGTCCGCGAAGGCAAGGGAGGCGAGGTTCTGATAACGGTCGCGGATTCCGGGCCCGGCGTACCGGACGGGCACAAGCAGCAGATCTTCGAAAAATTCCATCAGCTGAAAAACGGAAAAAAACTGACCAGCCAGGGCGTCGGCCTCGGCCTGGCGATTTGTAAGACCATTGTCGAGGCGCACCGCGGGCAGATCTGGGTTGAAGACAATCCTGGTGGCGGGAGTGTATTCTCATTCGTGCTGAAGCCTGCCACACGCAAGGAGGTTCTTACATGCGGCCAAACCGCCTAGCCGTGATTGCGCTTTCGTCAGTTCTGCTTGCCGCCGGGTGCAACAAGCGAGTGCCCACAACAGCCCTTCCTCCGACCGTAACTCCATCCCCCGCCGCAATGGCTCTAGACCAGGCGAATCGCGCGTTTGCGTCCGGCAACTACGATGAAGCCGCCCGGTCCTATGAAAGCTACCTGAAACTCGTTCCATCCGGTGGTTCGCGCGACCAGGCCCTGTTCCACCTCGGCCTTTCTTATGCGTTGCGTCCCGCTCCAGCCGGGGACTGGCAGCGCGCGGCGTCCACGTTCAGGCAACTCATGGACGAGTACTCGGACAGTACTTTAAAAGCCCCTGCCAACCTGATTTTGTCGCTACGGGCCGAAATCGAACAGGTTGCCGCCGATAGCCGTCAGCGCGACCAGAGAATCCGGCAGCTCACTACCGAACTGGATCGCTTGAAAAAGATCGACGCCGACCGCCGCAAGCGACCGTAACTTCCGCAAACCTTGGATATCTTCCACGATTCGTAGACTTGCCGACAGGGGCATTCGGCCCGTGTCCCAATGAAAGCATTGGGCAGAAGGGGCTGCCGGTCAGTGGCAAACGTTTTGCTAAATCGATAGTCGTGCCGGTACTCCGATCCGGCGATTTCGGAGGGAAAGGAAACACATGCAAAGACTATCGATCGTATTCTTGATATCCGCAATCCTCGTTACGACGAGCGGTTGCGCGTCGAAGAACTTCGTTCGCAAGAACGTGAAGGAATCTTCGGATACCCTGACAGCCCGGATCGAGACCAACGAAGGAGAAATGAAGGAAATCCGGGACAATGCGGACCGGAAAATCACCGGTGTCGATGCCCGGGTAACTGATCTGGATTCAAAGACAACCACGGGAATGAACGGCCTTAAGGGCGACATTCAAGGTGTCGACCAGAAGGCGACTCAGGGTATATCCCAGGCCAACAGCGCAGCCAACGCAGCCGAACGCGCGTCGGGAGCCGTCAATGCTCTCGATAAGCGATTCCAGAACCGCAACCACTTCGACGTGGCCGGTGAGGAGACCATTCAGTTCAAGTTCGACAGCTCGAAACTTGACAAGCAGTACATGGATGCTCTGGATAAGATCGCCGTGACGCTTCTGGAGAATCCGGATGCCATCCTCGTCCTCGAGGGCCGCACGGATTCGACTGGAAACAGAGACTACAACGTGAGACTGGGAGAACGTCGTATCGAGGCCGTGCGGAGATATCTCGCGGTCGAGAAGGGCGTGCCGGTCTTCAAGATTCACGAGATCAGCTTCGGATCCGAGAAACCTCTCGCCGAGAACAAGACACGCGACGGCCGTGAAAAGAACCGCGCCGTTACGATGACATTGATGGTTCCGAAGCTCGATGGAGCGGTTGCTTCCAGAAATAACTAAGGTAACCCGCAGAGACACACACACAAGACACAGAGAAGGCCAGGGAGGGCAGCCCCCTGGCCTTCTCTGTGTCTTTGTGTATCTGTGGTTCGTTCCGATTATCTTGCGGTTGTGCCGCCGGCCTTGAGAGTCTTCTCAATCTCGATGTTGTTCTTTGAGAGTGTCAATCCCATCGCCTTATCGAGATCGACCAGCGATTTGGTGAAATTCACCTCGGCCTGAAGTTCGTTTGATTCTGCCTGAGCCACGTTGCGCTGCTCTTCCAGCACGAACCGGAGCGTGGATGATCCCAGCCCGAACTTGTCCTGTTCGGCTTCCATTTTCTGCTGAGCCAGTTCCCGCGTGATCTTGGCGGTTTCGATCCGGGCGCGGTTCATTTCCACCTGCGTCACGGCATTGCGGACCTCGACAGCGATCTGCTGAGCCAGGACGTCCGTTCTGCTCTTCGACAGCCGCTGTTCGTTCAGCGCCCGCTCGTAGTCCGCGTCGGCGGCCTTATTGCTCAGAGGGATGACGAACGAGAACCCCATCTGGTATCCGGTGAAGTCGTAGCCGAAAAGCTGGCCGAACGCATTTCCAATACCTCCAGGTATCACGTTTTGAGCGGCTCCGCCGATTTGCGAGCCGCGGTCGAACCGTGTTCCGCCGACTCCGTTCTGGTTGTAGCTTGCGGTGACGTCGAAAATCGGCAGTTTCTGGTTTTTGCTGTATCGCACATCGATATCTTTGTTTTCCATGTCGAGCAGCCCCTGCTTGATCTCCGGACGATTTTCGAGAGCAATTCGAATCGCCTCTTCAAGCGACGGGAGCTGAACGGCTTCGGGCCGCTTCGGCGAGTCCTGAGCGCGAAGCTTGATAAGAAACATCGTCGGGTCTTTGTCGCTCGAGGTCATCTTCTTGATCTGGTCTTGCGCCGTCGTGACATTAAACGTCGAGAGGACGAGCTGTTCGCGCCGCGCCGCAACGTCCGCCTGCGTCTGCACGACATCGATCCGCGCGAGTGTGCCGATTTCGACTTTCATCTTGTTCTCTTCCAGAGTCCTCTGAGCCAGGTCCAGCGATCGCTGTTTGACGCCAAGGTCCTGTCCGGCGAAGACGAGATCCCAATAGGACTTCTGGGCCTGCACCAGGAGATTCGTAAGCTGGATCTCGAATCCGATCTCCGACATCTTTTCGTTGTTCTGGCTGACCATGATCTGTCGCATGTTCGCAAGCTTTCCTCGGTCGCGCAGCAGGTGCTGTCCGACCGAGTAATTGATCTGGCCGGTGTAAGAGGGGTTGAACAGGTTGAAGTTGCTTGTCGATTCGACGCGATTCATCGTCGCATCCACGGCGAGGCTTGTTCCGTACGAAAGCGCCTGTGTGAAACTCACGGTGTAGTTCGTACGAAGCTGACTGACCTGCGGGATCGTTCCATTCACCTGGTTGGTGCTCATCGTCGTGTTTTTCGTTCGATTGAAATTGAACCGAAGCGACGGCTGCAGCGCGCGATAAAAGACCTGGCTTTGCCAGTATGAAGAACGGGGGCCGAGCCGGTTCGAGCGAATGTCGAGGTTGTTGTCGATCATCATGTTAATGACGTCGTTCAACGTGACCGGGACTTCGCCTGTCCGGAGCAACTGCCCGATCGCCGCGGTTGAGCTCGACGCGACAGCGCCGGTCCCCTTCGCCGGTTCGTAACGGCGCAGGAATTCCTCCACCCAGCTCTCTGCGAGCGCCGGAACAGCCAGAATGGTGATAAGTAGAATGGAAATTGCAATTCTAGTTAGCTTCATAGACTGACTCCTTAAAAAATTCGGGGTCAGACGTCTAAATCACCCAAATTGGTACTTCGAAATTTGGGTGATTTAGACGTCTGACCCCGAATTACCAAAGCTTAAAAACTTGCGGTGCCGGGCTGCGTTGCGCGGCGGCGAATCCAGGCGAAGATCCGGGACGGCGACCATTCGCGCAAGTCATCGAAATAGGAATAAACGACCGGCGTGACCAGCAGTGTCAGCAGCAGGCAAAGCATTTGACCGCCGATGATCGTCACGGCCATCGTTGCGCGCGAACCCGCGCCGGCTCCGGCGCCGAAGGCGATCGGAAGCATTCCCGCTATGATCGCGATCGTGGTCATCAGGATCGGCCTCAAGCGGACGTGGCTTGCGACTACGAGCGCCTCGTGACGTTCCATGCCCTGCTCGCGCAGTGTGTTCGTGTAATCGACCTGAAGAATCGAGTTCTTTTTCACGATGCCGAACAGCATCAGCATGCCGATCGCGCTGTAGACGTTCAGTGTCATCCCGAAGATCATCAGGACCAGCAGTCCGGCAGGCAGGCTCAGAGGCAGCGACACCATGATCGTGAACGGATGGACGAAGCTGTTGAACTGCGACGCCAGCACCATGTAGATGAACACGATGGCCAGCAGAACCGCGATCGCGAAATCGTTCGAAGCCTGGGCCAGCTGGCGGGCGCTTCCACTGAATACCAGCGCATAACCGGGCTTCATATTCAATTCCGCTACTTTCTCACGGACCGCTGCGACGGCATCGCCCAGCGGCAATCCGTCGAGCCCGGCGTTCATCTGGATGTTTCTCTGCCGGTTGTAGCGCTGAATGTTGTTCGGGCCGAAATCCAGCTTGAGCTGTGCCACGTCGCTTAGACGCACGACGCGCTGAGTCGCCGAAGGAACGAGGAGGTTCCCGATGCGCGAGACATCGTTTCTAAATGCCTCATCGAGCCTCAACTGCACTTCGTATTGTTCGTCGCCCTGTTTGAACTGCGTGTTCAGGATCTGTCCGCCGACGAGCGTTCGGATGTTGCTCGCCAGCGTGTCGATCTGCACGCCGAGATCGGCGGCCCGAACACGGTCGACGATCACACGCAGTTCCTGCTGCGTGGCCTCGTAGTTCGAATTCACATCGACGACGCCCGGAATCGAGCGGATCTGTTCGATGAGCTGCCCGACATACTGCTGAAGCAATTCGATGTCGGGACCCTGCAACGACATCTGAACGCGATTGCCCTGGTTCCAGTTACCGCCGCCGCCGCCCTGGTTCCCTCCGCCGCCGGCAGAGGAAGCTCCGGAAAGATCCGTACCGCCCGACACGTTCACGCGGATGCCCGGCCCGCGATACTTGCGGGTAAGCGCCGCGCGCGTCTGGCGCATCAGGTCCTGCTGTGAGACGTTGCTGCATTCTTCCCAGTACCAGCAGCTGCGGCTTTCCAACGGGGTCATGCCGACGAAGTAATTCGCCTGGTTCGGCTGGATGCTCGTGAAGACCGTCTGAACTTCCGGCGTCATACGTATTTCGTCTTCGATATCCTTGACGTACTCCATCGTGCGGTCCAGGCTCGTGCCGCGTGGGAGATTGATGCTGACGTTGAATTCGCTCTGATCGTCGTCGGGAACGAGTTCCTGACCAATCCGTGGATAGATCAGTACCGCCGACGCCGTGACGGCCACTGCCACCAGCAGCATCACAAAACGATGATGAAGGCTCCAGTGCAGCATGTGTCCGTAGATCCGGTCCACCCTGGCGTACATACCGCGATCCTTCGAGCCTTTGTGAGCCGCATCACTTGACCGGAGCCACAGCGAGCAAAGCGCCGGAGTGAGTGTGAAGGACACAAACATCGAAAAGAGGATTGCGGCGGCCGAAACGACACCGAAGCTGTACAGGTATTGACCGATCTGGCCGGTAATGAAGACCACCGGAAGGAAGATCACGACCAGCGACAGCGTCGTGGCCATGACAGCGAGGCCGATTTCGTTCGTCGCCTGCGCTGCAGCCTCCCTCGGCGTCACACCTTTTTCTTCGACATACCTGAATATGTTTTCCAGCACGACGATGGCATCGTCGATAACGATACCCGTCGCCAGAGACAGCGCCAGCAGCGTCATGTTGTTCAGCGTGAAGCCGAATGCCTTCATCACCGTGAATGTCGCGATCAGCGACACGGGAATCGCGGTCGCGGCGATGATTGTGCTTCGGAAATTACGAAGGAAGATCCAGACGACGACGGCTGCAAGGAAGCTGCCCAGAATCAAATGGTGCTGAATGTCCTCGATGGAACGGCGGATGAAAATCGACTGGTCGCGGCGTGTGACGATGTTGATGTCCGAAGGCAGGGTAGCCTTCATTGCATCGACCTTCGCCATGACCGCATCCACGACAGCGACCGTGTTCGATCCGGACTGCTTGCGTACCTCGAGTGAAACCGACGGCAGTCCGTCGACCCGGGCGATCTGCCGGACTTCCTGAACCGCATCGTAGACTCGGCCCACGTCGCCGAACGTGATGACCGAACCGTTCTGCTGCGAAAGAATGACTTTTTCGAAATCCGTGACTGCCGTTAAACGGCCCATCGTTCGCAGCGCGATCTCGGCCGGGCCTGCGATGAAGTTGCCGCCAGGGATTTCGATATTCTGGCGCTCAATCGCATTGCGCACCTGATCGGCCGTCAGGCCGTAGGCCGTGAGCCGGTCTCCATCCAGCAGCAACTGAATCTGCCGGCGGCGGCCGCCATTGAATTCCACACCGCCGACGTTGTTGACCGTTTCGATCTGTTGTTTGATCCGCCGGTCGACGATTTCGGTGAGTTCTTTCGGATCACGGGAGCCGGAGATGGCGAGTGTGAGGATGGATGCCGAATCCGGATCAAATTTGGTCACGCTAGGCGGTTGCGTATCGCGCGGGAAGCGTCCCTGAGTCTGGGACATCTTGTCGCGGACGTCCTGGATGGCCGAATCCATATTACGTTCCAGGTTGAACGTGATGTTGGCCTGCATGTTCCCCTGGTTGGAATTCGTCCTCAGTTCGTCGATGCCGTTGATGGTGTTGACGGTTTCCTCAACAGCCTTGGAGATGGTCGATTCGACTTCTTCAGCGCTCGCGCCGGGAAGCTGGACTCGGACGTTCACGTTCGGCTGATCGGTCTTCGGCATGAGATCCACGCCGAGGCTGCGGTAGGAGAAAATCCCCAGGACGATCAACGCCAGGGACATCATGACTGCAAAGACGGGACGATTAATGCTGACGTCGGCTACCTTCATTGGCCGTTCCCCTTTCTTTCTCCGCCCCCGCGCTTTCCTCCTCCTTTGCCGCCTTTGCTTCCGCCTTCGCCGCCGCGCCGATCTCCGCTTTTTCCGGGATCGGCTCCTGCCGCTGGAGCGCCATCCTCTTCACCGCCGGTCGCGATCCTGCTGCCGGAGACGAGTTCATTGAGATTGCTTGCTGCGAGGATTTCGCTTCCGTTGAGACCTTCGATCACTTCGATCATTTTGCCTTCGCGTTCACCGGTTCGAATGCTGGTCTGCTTCACCACTCCGTCACTGATCACGAAGACGGAAGTGACGCCGGCCAGAATGGAAACAGTTTCTTCCGGAACGCCGATCACGTTTTGATCGCGATTCAGCAGGATCTCGCCCTTCGCGAAGAAGCCCGGCTTCAACTTGGCTGACGGGTTGTCGACAATGATTTCCGCGTTGAACGTCCGCGTTGCCTGGTCGACGGCAGGGCTGATGAACTGAATCTTGCCGCGGAACATTTCGTTGGGGAATGGTTCCACCTGGAAATTGGCTTCCTGGTTTCGGTGGATCATGTTCGCGTACTTTTCCTGGACTGCGGTCCTGAGCTTCAGCGGATTCATGCGAACAATCGTGACGACAGGCGTGTTTTCCCGAATGAATTCGCCGCGCTGGACAGGCCGCTCCGCGATGGCGCCGGCAATGGGCGCCCGGATCACCGCGTCGTCCACTTTCTTTACCGCGAGTTCGTGCGACGCGCGTCGGTCCTGCAGACTGGCTTTCAGTGCCCGCACATTTTCAATGGCAGCCTGATACGCCGCCTCGGTCACTTTGAGTCGGGTTTGGGCTGTGTCGAAGTCCGCCCTGGAAGAGAGTCCCTTGTTGAAGGATTCCTGCGCGCGGGAGAGTTGGGCTCGAGCTTCCTCGCGGTTTGCAGCGGCCGTACGAACGGCAGCGATCTCTTCATCGGCGGGCATGCGATTGCTGCCCGTCGCCATTCCGAGTTGAGCTTCAGTCTGCCGGAGCGCGCTTTCGGCGCGCTGCAGCGCAAGGTTCAATTCCGCCGTGTCCAGGCGAACAAGTTCCTGTCCGACTCGAACCTCCTGCCCGATTTCAACCAGAACATCGAGAACGACTCCGGCGACTTCGCCGCTGACGCGCGCCTGGTCCGGAGCCACCAGTGTTCCCGACAATTCCACCGATCGTTGAACCGAGATCCTCTGAACAGGCATTGTGCGGACGTTGACCGGTACGCCACCTGCTCCTCTGCCGCCTCTACCACCTTCGCCGCCGCGTCCTCCGCGGGCGCCACCACTGGCCCCGCCGGGAGCACCTTTGGATTCCTTCTGCTCTCCGCATGCAGCCATGCCGAGTGTGAGGAGCGCAACGGCTCCGTAATAAACCAAAGACCGATATCGCATTCTGTGAAGCCTCTTACCCGCTCTGACTTTTTATTTGCAATTACTTACGAATATTTTTTTGAAATACAAATCCACGACTGATACTACGCTTGATGCGGGCAACCGGTTACGGCCACCAGCGGTGGGTCTCGATTAAAATCGAGGTTTCCTACCATATCGTGATTGGGGTCGATTCACTATTGAAATCTTAGCCGCGCCGGGACAAATATTTGCTTTCGTAAGCAGGAGTTAGCAGTCAAAATGCACACGCGTAGTAGGAGGTCCAAAACGTATGGGTCGAACGATTTTCGTTCTGATCGCTGTGCTTCTGACGGTGCCGATCATCGCCGGGCAACTGAAAGTGGACGTGGCGCTGGTTACCGTTATAGCGACTGTGACGGATGACCTGGGGCGTCACGTTTCGGATCTGACCGAAGATGACTTCGTCATCTATGAAGACGGCAAACAGCAGGCAATTTCCCACTTTTCACAATCCGAAGATCTTCCGGTCAGCATGGGTGTGGTGCTTGATACGAGCGGAAGCATGGAGCGGAAGATCAGCGCCGCCACAACCGCCGTCGAGCGCTTCATTCGCGACGTCCACCGCGACGACGACATCTTCCTGATGACATTTTCCAACCGCCCCGTCGTCGTTCAGGATTTCACGGACGACCGCATCAAGCTCTCTCGCGCGCTTGGCCGCGTGACCGTCGGCGGTGGCACCGCTCTCTACGACGCGATCGAGTCGAGCGTCCGCAAGATCAGGGACGGGATCCACGACAAGAAAGCCATTCTGCTGATCTCGGACGGCGAAGACACGTCCAGCGAAGCTACTTACGACGATGCATTGGCCGCTGTCCGGGAATCTGAAGTCCTCGTCTATGCGCTTGGTATTACCCCGACAGGCGGATTTCTGTCGGAAAGGAGTCCGGTGCCGACCCGCGGGCCATCCGGACCAACCGGTCCGAACGGCAGAAGGGGACCAACGACCGGCGGAGGCGGCGGTGGAACATTTGGTATTCCATTTCCAATTCCGCTGCCTATTCCAGGCGGCGGTCAGCGTCCTCCAAGGTTTCCGTTGCAGCCTGAACAACAGAGTCCAGGACGCAACGGCGGCACAACCGTGCAAGTCGGTCGAGGGGGAGATACGGTTGATATAACCATCCTCAACGGTTTTGCCGATGCCAGCGGTGGCAGAGCGTGGCTGTTGTCCGGCGGATGGGCCGATAATCGCGGTCGCGAAATCCAGCAGGCGCTGGATGAGATCGCCGCTGAATTACGCAATCAGTACAACATCGGGTATTACCCGACCCACGATATGAAAGACGGCAAGTGGCATCGCATCGAGATTCGCGCTAAAAACCGGCGATACCACGTCCGCGCGCGGAAAGAATACTTCGGTAAGTAACAAGTGGTTACTGTCTTTTTAGAAGCGGCTGGAGGGCCTTCATCACGATATCGGTGACCAGGACATAACCCTCGGCATTCGGATGAATCAGATCGTCCAACGTGAACTTCGGAACTCCCGCCACACCTTCAAGGAAGAACGGAATGAGCGGAGCGTTGTACTTCTTCGCGAGATCTCTAAACACGTTCTCGAACGGTTTGATGTACGCGTCGCCGTAATTCCGCGGTAACGTCATTCCCGCGACAATGACCTTCGCACCCGCCTTCTGAAAACTCGTGATCACCGATTCGAGATTGGCCTGCATCTGAGGAATCGACAACCCGCGCAAGCCGTCATTGGCGCCAAGCTCGAGAATCACAATCGACGGTTTCAGCGCGAGCGCGGTCCGCATCCGCGCGAGGCCGGCGCTGGTGGTGTCACCGCTGATTCCCATGCCCACAACGCGATATTTGTAGCCCTGCTCATCCAACTTGCGCTGCAGCCTGGCCGGATATGAAGCCGAAAGCGCTACGCTGTAGCCTGCGGTGAGACTGTCTCCGAATGCGAGGATCACCGGCCGGGAATCCGCGCTGGGCGGTGCCTGCGCTGTGGTTAGGAAAATCATCATCGAAATCAGTGACGCTGTTTTCATCTAGAATCGAATCATGATTGCAGTCCGAAATCTCGTCAAGACGATCCGGAACGGCGCGCGTGAAGTGGAAATCATTCGCGACATCAGCTTCGACGTGCCGTCGCGGCAGTTCGTTGCGATCATGGGGCCCTCGGGCAGCGGCAAGAGCACGCTTCTGGGTCTCATTGCCGGGCTTGATGCGCCGACTTCCGGCAGTATCGTTATCGACGGCGCGGACATCGCGTCGCTGCCGGAGAGCGAGCTCGCACAACTTCGCGGTAAGAAACTCGGCTTCGTCTTCCAGTCGTATCACCTGATTCCAACTTTGACCGCGTTCGAGAATGTCCTGCTTCCAATGGAATTCAACGGCGGCGGGTCCAACGGTGCGGCCGGCCGCGCCGAGCACCTTCTCGCAAGCGTCGGTTTGATCGACCGCCGCGACCATTACCCGGTACAGCTGTCGGGCGGCGAGCAGCAACGCGTCGCGCTCGCCCGCGCGTTCATGATGAAACCCGCGGTGTTGCTTGCAGACGAGCCGACGGGAAATCTCGATTCCGAAAACGGCCGGCATGTTCTGGATCTGCTGATCCGTTTGAACCGAGAAGAAGGTACGACGCTCGTCCTGGTCACCCACGACGAAATGCTGGCACGCCATGCGGAGCGGCGAATTGTCCTTCGAGACGGAAGGATCGCCGCGCAATGAATTTCCGCTTTCCTCTGACCATGGCGTGGCGCGAAAGCCGCGCCGCGACCGGAAAATTCCTGTTTGTGGTTCTTTCCGTGGCGCTCGGCACCGGCGCCCTGACTGCAGTCACGGGTTTCAACGAATCCGTGCGCTACACGCTCCTTCGCGAGGCGCGCACGTTGATGGCGGCGGATATTTCGCTGCGCATGCCGATCGCGCCTTCGGAAGAGGAGATGCGTTACGTCGAGTCGTTGCAGGCCCAGGGCATCGATTCCACTCGCGTGACCGAGACCGTATCGATGGCGTCGGCCGCGAAGCGCGAGCCCGATAGGGCGAAGCCTCAAGAAGAGGCGCGCGAGCCCGATAGGGCGAAGCCTCAAGACGCGAAGCGCGAGCCCGATAGGGCGAAGCCTCAAGAAGAATCACAGGGCATTCCGACTCTGGTTTCGATCAAAGGCGCCGACTTCAGCCGCTACCCCTTCTACGGCCAATTCGAACTCGATCCCATCGGAACGCGTCTCGATGAAACCTCAGTCGCCGTTTCCGAGGACCTGTTGCTGCGCCTGAAACTGAGGCCGGGCGATTCGGTCGGCATCGGCAACGGCAAATATCGAATTGCGGCGCGCATCGTGAAGGAGCCCGACCGCATGACGACCGGCTTCACGCTGGGTCCGCGAGTCCTGTTCACTCGCGAAGGACTCGATAAGGCCGGCATCATCATTCCGGGCAGCCGCGTGACAGAACGCATTCTGCTCAAACTTCCGCCCGAGGCTGATGTCGGCCGTATCCGGGAAGCGCTCTCCGAGTTCTTCGGCCGGCGGGCCCGCATAACCGATTTCAGGGAGACGAATCCGCAACTCACTCGCGCGCTCGATCGCGCGACACGATTCCTGGCGCTCGTCAGCCTGATCTCTTTGATCGTCGCGGGGCTTGGCGTCGCCGCCACGATGCAGAGTCACCTGCGGCAGAAGATGACGAACATCGCATTCATGAAATGCGTCGGCGGACGCGCCGGCCAGATCACCGGGATTTACGTCGCGCAGGCGGTGATGATCGGAATTATCGGCGGCATTGCCGGAGCCATCCTCGGGTCGTTCGCCCAGGCGGCATTTGCGACACTCGTCGCAGACTACTTCGACATCGACGTCATTCTCGTCTGGCCCTGGGGCGCCATGTTGAAAGGCCTTACCGCAGGCGTCGGGACCGCGATCCTGTTCACGCTCCCCTCCCTTCTTTCGATCTCCGGGATCAAGCCCGCATTCATCCTTCGAAAGGAAATGGCTGGAGAAGCGCGTCCGCCGCGCGACAGGCGAAGCATCGCTGCAACGGCGCTGATTCTTGCCGGGCTATGGGGCATCGCGGTCTGGGTTGGATCATCGGTGTGGTATGCGAGTGTCTTCTCGGCTGTGCTTCTTGGAAGCCTGATGGTGCTTGGACTCTCGGGCGCGCTCATCCTGTATTTCATTCGCAGAGTATCGAACCATGCCGTCGTGCGGCGTTCCGCCGCGTTGCGACACGGCATCGGGAATCTTTATCGCCCGGGCGCGCATGCCGCGGCGATCCTTGCCAGTCTCGGTGTCGGTGTGATGTTCACCGTGACGGTTTATTTTCTTCAGACCTCGTTACTTGAAGAGGTGCGGCTGACGGCGCCGCCCGACGCGCCGAATTTGTTTTTGATCAACATCACGGACCGCGAGCGCGACGGCCTTGTCCGAATCCTGGAAACCGAGAGCGGAATCATCGACCGGCAGCCGTTGTCGCCGTCGGTCGCCGCTCAGATCGCAACGATCGACGGAGTTCCGCTGGAACAGAGGCCTGTCGAAGCAGGCACTCGCCGGTTCCTGAATACTCAATTCGTACTGACCTGGTCGCAGGACATGCCGCCTGCCACGCAGATCCTCGAAGGCTCCTGGTGGGAACCACAACCCACGGAGCCGTTTGTATCCGTGCAGGAGTTCGCTGCAGAGGCTCTGGACTTGAAGGTCGGAAGCGTCATTGAGTGGACCGCGCTCGACGGCAGGATTCGGGCGCGCGTCGCCAACATTCGCCGGACGGATGCGGTTCGGGTCGGAGCAAACAATCAATTCATCCTGTCTCCCGGCACCCTCGATGACTTCGCCACCGTGTATTACGGAGCGCTGCGCGTCCGGTCCGATCGGATCGGCGCGATTCAGGCTCGGATTTTCGATCAATACCCGACAATCACCGCCGTGAATGCGGCCGACATTCTGGAAATCGTCCAGGGCGTCATGGACCGCGTCAGCCTGGCCGTACGTTTCGTCGCCGGTTTTGCGATCTTCGGCGGACTGGTGGTCCTTGCATCGTGTGTCGCCGGTACGCGATATCGCCGTATGCGCGAGTTCGCGATCCTGAAAACGGTTGGGGCCACGCGACGCACGCTTGTCGGCATGCTCTGCGCGGAATTTGCCGTGATCGGTACTGCGGCGGGCGTCATCGGAGGAGGCCTCGCGGCGATTGCTTCGGGAATCCTGATCGGCCAACTTCTGGACACAGCCTACAAGTTTTCGTGGTGGCCGGTACTCGTTGCCGCTCTGGTCACGGCCGCTTTGACAGTCCTTACAGGGTGTCTGGCAAGCTATGGCGTCCTCGATCGCAAGCCGCTGGACATCCTTCGCCAGATCGAGTCCTGAAATTTAATCGCTTTTTCCTAAAAGCTCAACGATCTCACTGCCGGGGCGAACATCGCCGAAGATTCGATAAAACGTCGCGAGCGTAGCTTCGTGCAACCCGTGGGCGTGTCCGGCGAGAGCATCAGAGATCAGGATCACCTTGTACTCGAGCTCCGCGGCATCCCGAGCTGACGACTCGCAACAGATGTTCGTCACTGTTCCGGCAATCAGCACGGTGTCAATCTTGCGCGAGTCCAGCTGTTCCTTCAGATTGCATTTTCCAGGGAAGAAAGCACTGGCTCCAGACTTGACGGCGAACACGTCCGCCTCATCGGGCTGAAGGTCCTCGCAAAGGCGGGTTCCGGGACCATTGCCGTGACCGTCGGTGAAGTACCGCGTAGCCAGTTCAACTCCGAGAATAGCCGCGAAATGTTTCGGCATCACCTTCATGCTGGATAACACCCAGGCGACGACGCCGCCCGAATCTCGGACGGCACGGGCCAGTGCGTTCACGGCTGGAATCATCCGCACGGCGGTCGTGTCGTTGTGAACCGTAGCTTCGTCGAGGTCAATGACGACAAGTGCCGTAGTCCGTGGTTCTATGGTTTCAAACGCATGAAGCCGGCCGCGCCGTGCCACGACCTTGTCCACGATCTTTTGGGGAATTCCGCTCGGGTGCTGCAGTTGCATTGCGCAAGTGTTCCATTACGGATTCCGCTTGTGAAGTGTGACTTATTCGTATCGCAGCGCAGACACCGGGTCCGCGCGCATGGCTCTCCGAGCGGGAGCAAGACTAGCGGCAACCGCGACGCCGAGCAGAAACAACGGGGCTGCGACAAAGGCGATCGGATCGAAGGCGCTGATGCCGAACAAAACAACCTGGAGGATGCGTGAAACCGCCGCAGCGCCGGCGATTCCGACGAACATGCCGATGACGACGGGGCGCAGTGTCTGTGCCAGGATCATGCGCTGGACTTCCCGCGCCGTGGCACCTAAGACCATACGAATCCCGACTTCACGAAACCTCCGGCTTACGACATACGACACCACGCCGTATACACCGATCGAGGCAATCAGAAGCGCAAGGACGCCCAACGACGCAGACACCGACGCCGCAATACGCGACAACGTGCGCCAGAAGTCGAGGTTCTCCTCGAGCCGGCTTACTGTGACTACGAGTTCCGGATCGAGGTCCCGCGCGAACGCTCGAATCGCCTGTGCTGTGGCTGCAAAATCGGTCCTGCTTCGGAGCAGAAGTTGCAATCCGGATTGTGCGCGCGGAGCAGCAGGCAGGTACATGTAGCTCGTTGCAGTTTCGGCAATGCGCGTGATCTGCGCGTCCTTCACCACACCAACCACCTCCAGCACAAGATCCTGTCCCGATGGCCCCCCGATTCTCATGTGCAACCTCTGGCCGACAGGGTCTCGGCCCGGCCAGTACCGCGCGGCCGTCGATTCGGTCACGATGATGGAACGGGAACTATCCTGCAAGTCGGCGTTTGTGAAGTTCCGGCCGCGCACGATGGGCAGTTGAATCAGGGAAAAGTATTCCGGCGAGACAGTGTTGAAATCCATTTCGTGCCGTTGTTCCTGATCCGGAAGCCGCACCATCGTGCCGGTGCGGCCGGGACTCAGCGGCGTTCGCGCGGCCTGTGCGATGGCTCCGCTTTCGCAGAGCACTTTCGCCCGATCCATGAATTGCCGCTGGAGGGCGGCCGCTTTCGCCGGGTCGTATCCCGCACGTGTCAGATTCAACGCAATGACCGTCACACCCTGATAGTCAAATCCCGGGTCGACAGTCTGTGCCGCATACAGGCCGCGTAAGAGAAGGCCGGCCGAGATCATGAGCAGCATGCAGACAGCGACCTGAATGCCGACCAGCCCGGAACGCAACAGGCCCGTCGTACGCCGTCCCGAGCCGGCGCTGTCCTGCTTGAGCGTCGATTGAAGGTCGGCCTTTGTCGCTTGCAAAGCGGGCACCAGTCCGAAGACGATCCCGGTCGCAAACGTGATTGCCAGCGCAAACAGCAACACACGCAGATCAGGACTCAGGTCGAGTACGAATGGCGGTATCTGCCCCGGCAACGACGCGAGCGCGACGTTCATCAGCCCGCGGAAGGACCACACGGCGAGTACTGAACCGAGTATCCCGCCGGCGAAAGCGATCAGGAGATTTTCGGTCAGCAACTGCCGGATCAGCCGCCCGCGTGTCGCGCCAAGAGATAAGCGGACCGCAATTTCTCTTTCGCGCGCACTCGAACGCGCGAGAAGAAGGTTCGCTACATTGGCGCACGCGATCAGCAGCACGAGACCAAAGGCCGTCATGACGACCGTCGTTATGCTGAAGATCGTTCTGCGGCCTTCCGGCAACGAGAAATTAGAGGCTCTTGCGATCTTCAGGCTGGTCGCGCGGCCGGGTTGTTGCCGGTCGATCTGAGATGCAATCAAAACGAGGTCTGCCCGGACTCGGTCGATTCCAACATCGTCCTTCATGCGTCCGATCAGCGATAACCAGCTGAGATGGTCATTGCCGAAATCGTCCCGTCCCGGCCGAATGACCTGCTGCATCGCGATTGGAACAAAGAATGAGGACTTCCTCGCTTCGACGCCGTGAAAACCTTCCGCAGCGACACCAACGACAGCGAATTGCCTCCGGTTCAGAGTCACATTCCTGCCGACGATATCCGGATCTGCGTGCATTACCTCCACCCACAGATCGTGGCTCAGGACGACTACAGGATCTGCGTCCGGCGCGCCGCAGTTGTTGTCGGTGAATCCCGTTCCCATGCGCGGCCGAACTTGCAGCACGTCGAAGTAATTGCATGTGACGAGAATTCCTTCCACATTCTGCGGGTACTCTCCGCCGAGAGCAGTGGTCAATGGCGATCCGTAAGCCATCAGCCCGGAAAGCGTCTGCGTGCGATCGCGATAGCTGCGGTATTCCGACGCGGAGAACATGCTCCACGCGCCGTTGACGCTGCGTTGCGGCACGCGGTTGAAATCCTGATAGATACTGACCAGCCTCTCGCCGGCCGGGAAAGGCAGTTCGCGCAACGCGACACCGTTCAAAATCGAAAAGATTCCCGTATTGATGCCGATACCGAGCGCAATCGTCAGAACCGCGGCGATCGTAAAGCCGGCATTCTGGCTGAGGCTTCGAATCCCATATCGAAGGTCGCTTCGCAGGTTTGAAAACATGTTTGCTCTCCTCGCCAGACTCAGAATCTGCAGCCACAGCCACAATCGGCTTCGGCCGTGGGAGTAGTCCTCCATGATGTCGCCCAATTCGGCCTCAGCCCCCTGAAGGAATCCGCACCGAACCAGCAAAGTCAGGATTCGGGGCGGCCTACCGGGCATGGCTCACCTGCGATTCCAGGCCTTCCCACATCGCTGCCAGTTCCTCGCGCGTTTCGCGCAGCACCCGCAGTCCGAGCGGTTTTGCCTTGAAGTAGCGTCGCGAGCGGCCGCCGCGTTCCGGCGTTGGATCGCCGTAGTGGGACGTGACGTAGCCTTTGCCTTCGAGACGCTCCAGGGTGCTGTACAGAGCGCCAACCGTCAGCGACCGCCCGGTCCGGCTCTCGATTTCATGCCGGATCGGCACACCATAGCTGTTTTCGCCCAGCCGCAGAATTGCAAGCAGGACGATCTGTTCGAATTCACCGAGATATCCGCTTCTGGCCATATGTTCTGAATCCTAGAACTAATACGCGGACCGCCGCAAAAGGTTCACAGTTTTTGTGTCGGCGACAAATCCGCGACTAAATTCCTGTTCGTTCGTCCCACATTAATTGCCCCCGCTGGACATCCTTCGGCGGATCGGGTCATAGTTCTTAAATTGCACTCACATGAGGTGACCTATATGAAACGTCTGTTTCCTGTTCTCGCGATCCTGCTTGCTCTGCTCGCACAACCTGGCGCCGCGGAAGAAGGGATGTGGACATTCGATAACCCGCCGCTCAAACTGCTCCAGGAAAAATTCAAGTTCACGCCGACGCAGCAATGGCTGGATCACATCCGCCTGTCGAGCGTGCGTTTCAATGATGGCGGCTCGGGATCATTCGTCAGTCCGAATGGCCTCGTCATCACGAATCATCATGTCGCGTTCGGACAGCTCCAGAAGATTTCGACAAAGGAGAAGGACTACGTCAAAGACGGTTTCGTCGCGAAGACTCAGGCCGAGGAAATCAAATGCCCCGATCTGGAATTGAACGTCCTGGTCTCCATGGAGAACGTCACGTCACGCGTCCAGGGCGCGGTCAAACAGGGAATGACAGAGAAGCAGGCGTTGGACGCGCGCAAAGCGGAGCAGACCAGGATTTCGAAAGAGAGTCTCGATAAGACGGGTTTCCGGTCCGACGTCGTTTCGTTGTACCAGGGAGGGGAGTACTGGCTCTATCGCTACAAAAAGTACACCGATGTGCGCCTCGTGGCGGCGCCTGAGCAGCAGATGGCGTTTTTCGGCGGGGATCCGGACAACTTCACGTTTCCACGATACGACCTGGATTTCGCGCTCGTGCGCGTTTACGAAAACGACAAGCCTGTCCAGGTGAAGGATTATCTGAAGTGGAACACGAAGGGCGCCGCCGACGGCGAACTCATCTTCGTTTCCGGACACCCCGGGTCGACCGAGCGCAGCCTGACGTTGGCCCAGCTCACATTGAATCGAGATGTTCTGACTCCGGCGCAGCTTGGCCGGTACAAACGTACTCTTGAGGCGCTTCGAGCTTTCGCAGCTCGCGGCCCGGAACAGGCGCGTATCGCAGCCAGCGATATCTTCGGTTATGAAAACAGCCTCAAGGCAGTGACCGGCGAGTTCAACGGAATGGACAAGTCCCTCTTCGACAAAAAGACCAAAGAAGAAGCGGAACTGCGCGCCAAAGTTTCCGACAATCCGGCCTGGCGCCGCGAATACGGCGGCGCTTGGGATGCCATTGCCGCGGCAACCAGGAAGCAAGCGGAGTTGTACAAATTCCAGCGCTATCGTTCGATCAGCACGTCTTCGAGTCTGGCGTCGCTGGCGCGGCAGATCGTGGTGTATGCAGCAGAGGCCCAGAAGCCCGATACGCAGCGACTCGAGGGATATCACGAATCGCAGGTAGACGAGCTGAAGTTCTATCTTCTGTCGCCCGCCCCGATCTATCCGGAACTCGAAGAAGCGATGCTGGCGTTCTCGTTACAGGACTCCCTCGATCAGCTTGGCCCCAACGATCCCTGGATCAAGACGGTCCTTGCGGGCAAGTCGCCGGCGCAGGTGGCATCGGAAGTGATCAAAGGCACGAAGCTCGCGGATCCCGCCTTGAGGAAAAGTCTTGTGGATGGCGGTCAGAAGGCCGTGGACGCGTCCACGGATCCGCTGATTGTTCTGGCGAAAAAAGTCGATCCGTTTTTCAGGGAGGTACGCAAGCAGTTTGAGGACGGAGTCGAGTCCGTTATGACCGGCGCAGGCGAAAAGATTGCGAAAGCGAAGTTCGCCATCTACGGAAAATCGGTTTATCCCGATGCGACCTTCACGCTGCGTCTTGCATACGGCACGGTGAAGGGTTATCCGATGAACGGAACGAAGGCTCCGCCGAAGACGACGTTTTTCGGCTTGTTCGATCGGTCGGCGAGCTTCGACAACAAGCCGCCGTTCAATCTGACTCCGCGCGTTGCCGGCCGCCGAGAGAGGATCGACCTGTCAACGCCGCTCAATTTCGTTGCCACATTGGACATCATCGGCGGCAACTCCGGCTCTCCCGTGATCAACCGCAATGGCGAGTTCGTCGGTCTTATCTTCGATGGAAATATCGAAAGCCTTACCGGCAACTTTGTCTACCTGGAAGAATCCAACCGGGCGGTAGCCGTGCACACAGGCGGAATCATCGAAGCCCTTCGCAAGATCTATGACGCGCCGAATATCGCGGACGAGCTGGAGGGGAAGTAGCGCCTGCCCCCAGAGGCTAAGAGGTCAAGTTCGTTACGCTACTTTAATCGTCGGTTTTTCTTACAATTCTGCATTCGTCTCAATAGGACCTCTATCGTGTTCAGGAAACAGGGCTTGTTCCGCCAAAACCTAACGAGTCGTCGGTTTTGTTTACAATCCACATTCGAAGTGAACCAGTAGAGCGGTACCGAAAGAGCCATGGAATCATGGTGTTTGAGTACGATCAATGAATCCAATCGTTGTGGTCCCAGGTGTGCTGGTCCGAGCAAACGCCATCTAGATCCCAGTAGAAGCTAAGGAGTCACAAATGAGAAAGGTTCTGGTTCTTGCGACAATGATTCTGTTTGGTTCAGTGGGTGCCTTCGCGGCCACGGTGACTTTCGCGGATTGCGGTATGAGCAATGGGGAAACGTTTACCAATCAATGCGCCGCGCAAAACGTGACCGGCCACCCCAATGACTACTTCTACTTTGATACCCGGGACACCTTCGACGCGATGGGAATTTCCAACACGATCGTTCCAGGAATCCTCTATTTCACGCTCCCTGTTTTCAATTTGTCGATGGATTACGTGCTCATCAACGACGTGATTGCAACGTTCAGGATCTACGACTCCGGCAACAACCTCCTGGAAACATTCAATGACGATGCTCTGGGCGGAAACAAAAACGCGACTCACAACTGGGCAGGAGCCGATATCGCCAGACTGGAATTCTTCGGGAATGCGGGCGTAATCGGTGTCTCCACTTTAAGGTTCGACATTCAAGCTGTGCCGGAACCCGCCAGCCTTGTGCTGCTGCTTGCCGGCACCGTTTTGGGGCTCGCTGCCAGACGCAGGGCCTGATACTGCTGATCGCATAACGGGCGCCCGAGATGGTCTCGGGCGCCCGGCAGCCTCCAGATTCTTCTAGTCGCAGCCACCCTTCCTTAGCTATCACCCTTGGCGGTAGCGGTGCACACCGGCGGAAAATAAGAATCAGGGTTCGATAGCCAGCAACTTCAGGCCGGTGCGCGCGTCGCCGACGGTTGGACTCCACCCTGTCGCATCTTTGAACCGTCGATTCGAGACGCGCTGGCTTCGCGCCAGAAACATGGCGTCTTTCCCGGCGAGGAGCCGCAGCATGAAGGTCGGCGGCCGGATCAACCACCGCCGGCCGACGGCTGCGGCAAGAGCGGCCGCGAGGTGGCGGCGTTGAAGCGGTTCGTCATCAACGATGTCATACGTTCCGGGCGGAGCCTTGAACAGGGCATCGACGACGGCGAGCGCAGCGTCCGGGATCCAGATGAGCGGCATGTAGGCCTTCCTCGGTCCAAAGACCATGGCGAAGCCGCGTCGCGCGCTTTTCAGCATATCCCGCGTGGTTGCGGCGCCGGGTCCGTAGAACGCGCCCATTCGTAGAACGATTCCGCGTTTTCCTTCATTGGCAAAACGGCGGACTTCCGATTCGGCCACAAGCGACGATGCCAGCAGCGGAGAACGCTCGGCGTGCGCTTGTTCCGCGTCGAGCCATTGATCGCCGGCATCCGGATAAACAAACACCACACCGGGATAAACGAACGTCGATACGCCGAACTCGAGCGCGGCGTCCACCAGGTTTCGTGTGCCCTCGTCGCGAATCCGATCGTTTTCCGCCCATGCCTCTCGTCGGCGGGCGTCGCGTACATCGGGAATGTGCGTCGCCAGATGGAGGACCGCACCGGAGTTTTCAATTGCGTGCCGCAGAGAAGATTTGTCGAAAAGGTTCGATCGAACCGGCTCCGCTCCCATTTCGCGCAGTCGGGCCTGATTCGCGGAATTGCGGGACATCGCGCGGACACGGTGACCGGTATCGAGGAGCATCGGCACGACAAGCTTGCCCAGAGCGCCTGTTGCGCCTGTGACGAATACGTTCATTTACTGACGCAGCGCTGCTGTGGAATTCAAACCTTCGAGGTCCTTGACGATCTCGCTCAGGGCTTTGCGAAAGTCGCGAGGCGTCATGATGTTGAATGTCTTCGGGCGAAGCGGTTTGATCAGTTTTTCGAGATTATCGAAGAGATCGTTCTGGTTCAGTCTGAACCGCAGATGGTAAACGCGGCAGCTGCAGTCGCCTTCCCATCGGATCGGCGTGAGGTCGGAGCCCCGCTCGAAAAGCAACGAACCGGAGACGAGAACGATCACACGCGTCGGCTCGCCCTGGCGTTCCAATCGTTCGCGAAACCAGCTACTGAAGTATTGCGAACGGTCCTTGAGTGTCTCCAGAACAGGCACCGAAACCGTGTGGTTTTCCGCGACTTGAGTGAAGAAGCCGGCAAGCTTCGCCCAATCGAGTTGATCGAATTCCTGCTGCTGGAACGCCGTTGTGCGATTTGCGAGATCCAGGGCTCGCGCGGATATGGAACCGTTTGCAAGTTTCGCCTGAGACAGAACCGACGTCGCGGACAGGATGCGATTGTTATTCCATCGGACGATATCCGTCCGCCCGCCCCATTGATCGACGGGACTGAGAATCGGCACCAACTCCAGTTTGAGCGGCTGTTCGTTGGCAACACGCAGCGACATCTCGCCGGGACTGATTGCGATTGCCTTCGGGCCGGTCTGAACCTGCGGGTATTCAGCTGCCGGCAGACGGCTGTTCAAGCCCGGCATTGGGTCCGGCGAGAATTCCGGAACGCTGATGCGACGCTTCACGACGTTGCGTCGCGAGCTTTTTGTGTCCTGTATGGCAATCCACAGAAGGTAGTCGCCGGGCTCCAGGAAAACACAATCGGCAAACGTAATGCCTATGCCCGGCTTCGCTGTGAGACTCTGACGTCCTGCTCGAAACGGAGTAAGCCAACGTCCATCGGGCCGGCTGATGCCGCTCACGTACCGGAGCTCCTGCTGCGCGCCCGTGGACCACTTCAAGTCTTTGACCCGGACAGTTGCCGCATGAACGATTTCATAACGCTGGTCGACTCGTAACTGCGGTCGCCCGACCTGCACTTTCCATGGAAACTGCTGAACTTCGCCGGCCGCGACCCAGTCGGCCATCGGAGTCTGGCGAGGATCGAAGGGGAAATCGCGGATCATGGCCTGGGCCAGACAGGGTTCGGTGCGCTGAGTTGGCGCGCTCCTGGAGATGTCGACTGGAGTGAGTTTCCGCAGTTCGTCAGTGATTGCTCTTCGCGCAGCCTCTTCCTGGCGCCGTTGCTCTTCGGCCGCCCGCCTCGCGGCTTCTGCCCGCTGCTGTTCGATTCGGAGTTGATCGAGTTGCTGCGACGTCTGCGCGATCGACGATCGTGACGCGATCATCAGAATCGCGAAGAGCGACAAACGCACCGCGGCTCGCATGGCGAAAGTCTACAGCATGTTGCAGTGCTAATTCTTTTTTGAAAATTCAATAACGTGATAGATATCATCAGCATTCCAAAAAAAAATAAGTTCCAAAGATGATGGAGGCTTCAATGAAAGCGAGACTGTTTGTCTTTGCGCTCGTGCTTGTGCTTGCTCTCGGTTCGAATGCGTTCGCCGACCCGATCAGCTACTTCGCTTTGCTTAGTGGCCCTAATGAATTTCCGCCGAATGCTTCTCCCGGGACCGGATGGGCTCTTGTGACTATCGATACCATTGCTCATACATTGGCGGTTCAGGCTTCGTTCAGCGACTTGATGGGCCTCACCACCGCAGCACACATTCACTGTTGTACGGTAACGCCGGGCGCCGGCGCCGCCGGCGTAGCCACACAGACTCCGTCGTTCATCGGATTTCCACTTGGAGTTACAGCCGGGGTTTTCGCTAACGTTTACGACACGCTTGACGCTGCGACCTACCGGGCCGGATTTATTTCAGCAAACGGCGGGACCCCCGCCGGCGCCGAGGCAGCGCTGGCGCTTGGAATGGCGGACGGAAAGACCTATTTCAACATCCACACCAACGTGTTTCCGGGTGGCGAAATCCGCGGGTTCCTTGTACCTGTACCCGAGCCTGCTTCGATTCTGCTGCTTGGCGTTGGGCTCGCAGGTCTTGTGGGTATTGGACGTAAGCGACTACAGTCCTGATCTTTTAGCAGAAAACATCTACAACTTATCGAACGTCCGGGGATACGGGGCCTCGAAGGATATTGGCTTGCCCGTGACGGGATGTTTGAACGCGAGCTGTGCGCCGTGGAGCGCCATTCGCCGGATCGGATTCGACGGGCTTCCGTACGTTTTATCGCCGACGATCGGATGCCCGCGTCCGGCCAGGTGAACGCGAATCTGATGTTTGCGGCCTGTTTCGAGGCGGACGTCGAGGAGCGTCGTTTTTGGACGACGCTTCAATACGCGAACATGAGTGACGGCGAGTTTTCCGGTTTTCTTGTTCGTCGTCGAGTAAACCTGAAACGCGGTGTTCTCCGCCAGGTAAGTCCGGATGCTGAACTCGTCCGCCTGGACACGCCCCTCGACAACCGCCACATACCGGCGCCCGGCGGTGTGATCCTTGAATTGATCCTGCAGCCGTTCCTTCGCTTCGATGGTCTTGGCAAACACCAGAAGGCCGGACGCCTCGCGATCGAGCCGGTGCACGATGAATAGTTTTTCAGGTCTTTTTTTATTGTTCAGATAAGCGCGCAGGAGAGCGTAAGCGGTTCTCGCCCTTTCCGATTCCGTTGCCATCGTGAGAAGCCCCGCGGGCTTGTCGACAACAATCACGGCATCGTCTTCGAACACGATTGGGATCTGGCTGGTCACGGCGGCCTACTTCATCATGATGACGAGCGCCCAGCCGATGGCGCAAAACAAGGTGCCGGCGATGGCCCAGGTGCTGAGATACTGCGTTTGAATCAGGAAGCCCGCGATCACCGGAGCGACGATCTGAGCGATGGACATCAGCGACTGCATCAAACCGATCACCATCCCCTGCCGATGACGGGCCGCCCGCGTGGTGATCAACGCGGTTAGGCTGGGACGCAGTATCGCGCTGCCGAATGTCAACAGACCCACTGCGACGAGCAGGTAGGGAATACCCTGCACTCCGGCCAGCATAACAAATCCAAGGGTCATGGTGGCGAACCCCATCTGCACCAGCCGGCTTTCTCCGAAAGCTTTAATGAGCGGTCCCATTCCGCCGCCCTGAATGACAATGCCGATGAAACCGGAAAACGCGAAAACGTAAGCGACCTCTCTGGTGCCGAATGCATTCCCATCGTGTGTGAATCGCCGTTCGGCGAACAGGGCGAAGCCGGAGAAGAAAGTGCTGAAGGCAAACGTGAACATAAAAAACTGCCACAGCAGGGCAGCCAGCCTCTTGTCTTTGAAAGACTGCGTGAGCGTGTTCCAGCGAGACAGGCCTTCTTCAAGCTCCGGATGCGGATGCGGCACGACCGAAGGCAGCAGAAAATAAGTGCAGAGGATGCTCGTAAACGACAGCCCCGCGGCAACGAATATGGGAAACCTCTCGCTGAAGCCGAGATGCAGGAAAGTTCCGGAAATGACCGGCCCCAGCAGAAAACCGACCCCGAATGCAATGCCGATAAAGCCGAACGATTTCGTCCGGTTTTTTTCGTCCGTGACATCGGCGATATAAGCCTGCGCGACCGTCAGATTGCCTGCGGTCAAACCATCGATGACGCGGGCCAGGAACACCAGCCACAGACTGTTTGCGTACGCCAGAATGAGAAATCCGATAAACGTCCCCACCTGGCTTACGAGCAGCACCGGTCGCCGGCCGATGCGATCTGAAATGTGGCCGAGCGGCGGCCCGGCGATCAACTGGCAGATCGCGTAAGCAGAGATCAGAAATCCGAAGACTCGTGGTGTTGCTCCGAAGGACTCGGCATAGAAGGGCAGCAGCGGCAGAATGATCGTAAGCCCGAGCACGTCCACTAGGACGATCAGGAAAATCGGGAAGAGCGGTGATTTTTTCATGAGACAGGCGTCGGCAGGCGCCCCTTGCGGGGGAGGAATCCCATCCACGGGTAACGTTCGGTCCGGCTGGCGAGGAAAGCGCAGCCCAGCACGACGAAGGTTTCGAAATAGACCAGAAGAAGAAATGTGACCGAAATTGCGAACGGGCCCTGGGTCGGGTAAAGATCGGGAACCACGCGAACAAAAATCACACGCACCAGTTCAGACATGATGCCTGCCAGAATAGCCGCCGGCATAACCTGTCTGGCATCGATTTTTTTGTTCGGCAGAAACTTGTAGAACGCAAAGATCGTCACTATGAAAAAACAAGTCATGCTCAGCCGCGTCACGACAAAGTGGAGCGCGCCGCGAACGATGTTGAAGGGAAACTGCGTGACCACACCGTGCAGTGCCGTTGTGAACGATAGAAACACGACCGCGAGGACCGTGCATCCGATCGCGAGCGTGAATCCGACGATCTGATTCAACCAGTAAGGCCGGTCTTCCTGCGTCTTCCACAAACGGTTGAGCGCCGTCTCCAGCGGAACGAACACGCCTGCAGCGCCTAGAAGGACCCAGAGCAGTGAAGCCAGTCCTGTGCGCTGTCCCATCCATTGCAACCGCAGCCGGAGATTCCGAATGACGAATTCCTGATCGATCGGAAAGTACGTCATCAGAACATTGTTCAGAAGGACGTCGTGTGCCCCGTCCCACCTCAGGATGTTCTTGAAAACGGCAAGCATCACCAGACAGGCCGGAAAAAAGGCCAGCAGGGCGGCGGCGGCGAGCGCCAGGCAGAATGCGTGTGTCTCCGTTTGGAGAAGGAGGTACCGAAAAAGCGGAAATAAGTTTTTGAACTCGCGTATCAGCCGCCGCCACAAGCCGTTATCGATCATCGTGCCCCTAGTGTACCTTGCCGGGGCGCGCGAATCGGGGTCGAGAACGAATTACTTTCGGGTGACTTTTTCGTCGAGCCGCTGTTCGATCTTCAGTTCATTCCTGACTTCGAAAATGCCGGACACACCACGTGCCGCCATCTCGGCAAGCTGGCTGTCGCCCTGATTCGCGACAATGCCCTTCAGCGCCACTCGGCCATTCTTCACGATGATATGAATCGGCGGCACGGATTGCGTCGCGTATCGAAAGAGTGGCGAATTGAAACTGAAGATCGCCCGGTAGAGCGCAACGCGAAGATCATCATCTACCGGCGAAAGCGGCAATACCTCGATCCTGTTGACCACGCGTGTGGCCGATTCGATTTTGCTCACCCGGTCTTTCGCGTCTTCCTTCAAGCTTGTGCGGGTGACCTCACCGGTCAGCGTCACGGATCCGTCCGGCTTCACTTCGGCCTGTATCCAGTCGAAAACACTGTAATAGGGCAGCATCACAAGGTGATGCCGCACTTCCTCTGACAACCTTTCCACCTGCCGGTCGGTTCTCGACGACGGTGGATTCAATTGAACCGGCGTTTTCGGGCGCTGCGCCATCAGCAAGCCGGTGGCCAGGATGAACACCGCCACGATGATGAATGCCAGCACCCATTTGTTGGTTGATTTCTCAGACATCTGCTCCCCCTAAAGGAGTTAGATGGAAAGTATTGAAAAGAGTTATGCCGCTCGGTGCCGATGCGGGCGTCCTTGGTGGGCGCGTGTCTTGCGGACAAACTGAACGGCCGTGATTGCTGTGCCCACGATTCCGACTATTACGATTCCAATGACCGCGTATTCCAGGATGTCGGATTCGAGCCATCTTAGGATTCGCCGCCCGTAGATGCGCGCCAGCGCCGCCTCCGCCTCAAATCGCACCAGCCTGCCGACAAACACCGTGCCGAGAAAAACCGCCGTCTTCACGTTCAACGCTCCAGCTGCCAGAGTGCATGCCGTGAACGGAAACGGTGGGGGAATCAGGGCGAGGATGCCCAGCGCCACTGCGCCTTTGGTTTCGATCCGGTGGCGCAGTCCGTCCAGGCGTTTCTCCGAAATGAAGTGCTTAAGCCCGGCGTCGCCTAAACGCCTTCCGATATGAACCGTCACCGCCGCGCCGCAAATCGATCCCGCAGAAGCAAGGATGGGATAGAGCCAGAAAAATTCGGGGGATCGCGATGCCATGTAAATGATGGCTATGTCGACTGCGAAGGGCAGAAAAAAGATCATCGACGAGTCGAGCGCGGCGATGAGAAACACACCCCACCAGGACATGAGGCTGCCGAGGATCGCCAGGAAAAAGGCACGCACTAATCGGTGGCTGCAGTCGGGATGCCAATCGGCGGGGATTAGGTTGTTAGTTGTGAGTTGACTGTTGTCCGTCGACTGTTGGACTTGTTGCGATGATCGGATTGCTAAATATATCTATCAGTTTGTCATCTGACTAACGTAACAAGTCCAACAGTCGACGGACAACAGTCAACAATCAACCGACAAGTTTTTACTGGGCCGGCTCAATCCTCAGGATTGCGCCGCCCTCTTCATCGGTCACCACGTACAGAAGTCCGTCGGGACCCTGGCGCACGTCTCGAATCCGCTGCTTCAGATCAGTCAGAAGCCACTCTCGCCGTTGTTCGCCTTTGTCATTGAAGACGATCCGTTCGAGGTGTCCGGTTCCTGCGATTCTTCCCACGTTCATCGATCCCACGAACAGGTTGTTCTTCCAGGCCGGGAGTCGATCGCTTGTGTAGAAGGCAATTCCCGAAGTCGTGATCGACGGCACCCAGAAGACTGTCGGCAGCACCATGTCCGGGCGCGGTTCACGTTCGTTCAGCGGCGTACCGTCGTAATCATGGCCGTAGGTAACGAGGGGCCATCCGTAGTTCTTTCCCGGGCGGATGATGTTCACCTCGTCTCCTCCCTGCGGCCCGTTTTCGGTTTCCCACAGCGCTCCGGTCGTCGGGTGCAGCGCCAGTCCAAGTACCGTGCGGTGTCCGATCGAGTAGATCTCGGGGCGATACCCCGGCTTGCCGAAGAACGGGTTGTCCTTCGGAACCGTTCCGTCGTCGTTGAGGCGGAGAATCTTGCCGATGTGGCTCATCGGATCCTGAGGTTCGTTCAGATCTCTGTGATGGGACGAACTCAAAAAGAGCGTGCCGTCAGCCGCGAAAACGATTCGCGACGCATCGCCGCCGGAGAGTGCGGCCCACGGCTCCGCGACAAAGATTTCTTTGACGTCCACAAGAGCCTTGCCATCGAAACGTCCGCGGCCAAGAGCCGTTGAGTAGACGGAGCCCGTCGTTCCGTCCGGCTTCGGCCTGGAGACGTTGTACGCAAGGTAAACGAGATTGTTCTCGGCAAACTTCGGGTGGAGAGCTACATCCAGCAGGCCGCTGGTGCCGCCCGCTTGAACCTTGGGAACACCTGCAACTGGTGTCGGGTCGAGCACGCCGTTCCGCACGATTCGAAGACGGCCTGCGCGTTCGGTGACGAGCATGTCGCCGTTCGGGAGCCAGGCAAGACTCCACGGGTGCGAGAGCCCTTTCGTGACGACGGAAACGCGAATCCGCGTCTGCCGTTCCGAGGTCGTATATGTCCACGGCCCGTCGCCCAGTTGGTTCGCCGGAGCCCGCTGTTGTGCCTGAAGGGCTGTCAACGCCGCGATGATGAGAAGCAAAACGAAAAGTTGTCGTTTCATGAGCACGAGGCTAACAAAAAAACATGGTGGCAGCAATTCAGCACGCGTACCCTTTTCTTCGACATGAGACGAAACGCTCTTCTGATCATCGCCCTGCTGACCGCGACGCTTGTCCTGGCGCAAAGGGTGCCACGAGCCTGGGACGCGGCAGAGCTTGCATCGTTTGAGTTGTCGCTGGTTCACAAAGAGGCTTCCCCGAAGCACGTTGCGCCGGATTACTACTACCGGATGTCCGTCCGTCCCGTTTACAGAAGTTATCCGATCTACGCTCCCGGGAAGGAGCCCGCCGGATATATGAAATGGCTGGAGGAACGGGAACCGGAGATCGTCTTCGATCCGGCAAAGTTGAAATCCGGCGCGGACTGGATCAAAGCCGGCGAACTCGTATTCGATGCGCCGATCGGATATGGCGCCAGTTTCCGGCTTTCGCAGGTGCGCGATCCGAAGTGGTACGAAGGCATTCAGGTGCCGGTCACTCGCGAAGGCATCATGCCTTTTTCGCGATATGTCGTTCGGAAGAAAGGTGTGGTCGAGGTTGGAAGTGGATCCTGTCTGATGTGCCACGCCCGGGTCATGCAGGACGGCACACTGGTCAAAGGAGCACAGGGGAATTTCCCCGTCGATCGCGCGCTTGGTTACAACCTTCGCGGTCAGGCGGCCGAAGCAAAGGATCCCGCGGATTTTTTGAACGCAATTCGATCGGGCCAGCGCCTGTTTTTCTCGATGCCGTGGCTGAGCCCGGATCCCGTTGCGCGGGTCGGCAGCATGACGATCGCTGAGATCGCTTCTGTGTACGAATCGATTCCACCCGGTGTGACGACGCGCGTGAATCTCAGCTTGTTCACGCCGGCGCAAATTCCGGACCTGATCGGCGTTGCCGACCGCAAACATCTCGACCACACAGGCATCGTCCTTCAGCGTTCGATCGGCGATCTCATGCGATACGTCGCTCTTGTTCAGGGAGCCAATTCGTTCGATCGCTTCGGAGATTTCACGCTGGTCGATCCTTTGCCCGATCCGAAGTTCCTCGAGCGCTACAGCGACGAGCAACTCTTCGCCCTGGCTCGGTTTCTGTATTCGCTGAAACCTCCGAGGAATCCCAACAGGGTCGACGCGGAGGTCCGCACGGGACGTCGTGTATTCGAGCGTGAAGGCTGCGTCAAATGTCACACCCCGCCGCTCTACACGAACAATGAGGTCGTGCCGGCCGACGTCATCGGCACGGATCCTGATCTAGCGCTGCGCACGCGCAAGGGCACAGGTTTCTACAAGGTGCCTTCACTGAAGGGCGTCTGGTATCGAAGTCCGATCCAGCATCAGGGGGCTGTGAAGAGTCTTGAAGAATGGCTCGACCCGAATCGGCCGGCCAAAGTACCTGGTCATCCATTCGGCGTGAATGCTTCACCCGCCGATCGCCGCGCGCTCATCGCTTTCCTTCGCACGCTCTAGAACTCAATTCCGGCCTGATGTGCAAAGCCCAATGCCCGGTGTATATTCACCTCTGTCATGAATCGACGCACGGTTCTCAAACTCGGTGTGGGTGCAGGCATCCTCGGGGCTGGCGGATACCGGTTCCTGCCGTCGTGGCCGAGCAGCAGGCTCGAGTCCGTCGACACGCTCGCGCAGCGCCTGTACACAAGCCTTGATGAGGAGCAGCGCGCCGAGGCGTGCGTGAGCTACGACCATCCGCTGCGGCAGTACCACAACCGCGGAGTTCCGGGCGGAGGCCGCTCCGTCGTCCTGGGCTTCAATCGAAAGCAGCGAAGCATCCTGACGGACCTCATGTACGCGTCGTTGTCGGAGGAGGGCCGCGAGCGCCTTCCGAAGCAAGACGTCACCAGATGGATGGGCGTGAACACCATGCAGGTCCTCATCTGCGGGGATCCCACTTCGTCTCCGTATCAAATCATCTTTTCGGGAGTGCACCTGAATTTGCGTGTCGGCGGGAAGAGCGCGGAAGGCGCGGCTTTCGGAGGTCCGCAGGTTTACGGCGACCAGCGCGGAGACGGTCGCGTCGGCTTACCGGGCAATGTTTACCGTGATCAATTCCTCATGGGACAGCGTCTGTTGCACAGCCTTGATGAAGGCCGAAGAAAGTACGCGCTTCTTGAGGAAGCCCCGGTGCAAACAAAGATCGAGCTTCAGGGACGACATGGGTCGTTTAGCGGAATCCCCGTTGCCGAACTTTCCCCCAACAGCAAGGAACTCGCCCATCAGACTGTTGATAACATCCTTTCGACATATGCGTCGTCCGATGCAGCCTACGCTCACGAATGCATTGCGGCGAGCGGAGGAGTGGATGGATTGTTCCTCAGCTACTACCTGCATGATGGGAACGAGGGCGACATTCCTGAGGCGCAGGTCTTCAGGCTCGAAGGTTCCGGCGCCGTTTTCTACTTCCGCGGACATCCTCACTTGCACGCGTTCCTGAATGTCGCGATGGACGGCGATTCCCCGCTGTCGGTGGGCGAGTCGCTCGGCACCAATCCGGTGTGGCTCGATCACGAAGGCGTCAAGGAACTCTTTGAGGAGGCGCTTCGAGCGCAAATGGGCGCCGACCTCGCTTACTACGACAAGGATAGCGTCGCCGGCCGGCTGCGGCCAGGAGTGGTGCGGTCAGGCGATATCTACACTCTCGAAAGCTGGCAGGAAAACGCGGCCGTCGTGGATGTCCGTGGATCCGACTTGAGTCCGGTGATGCAGTCGAGTCTTCGGCAGCGAGGCGTGGAACTGAATCCGGAAAAGACTTACTCGGTCGCGACAACGGCCTACATCGCCGGCAGGGAACAGGAGAAACTCGGTCGCGTCGGCGCGCGGCGCCCCGGTCCGATGCTACGCGATCTGACCGTCAGCTACCTCAAATCGCACGGGTTCCCTAAGATATAACGTTCTTCTCCGCGACGAGCACGTCTTCAGGAATTGAGATCCGCCGCAACTTTCTTCCCAGAACTCTCCATGCGAGCACGATCGACGTGACGCAAAGCGCCGATCCACCCAGCATGAATGTGATGACCACGATGTCCCAAAGCGGTCTGTAGTTGTAGAGCCAGGGGAAATTCAGTGAATGCAATCCGTTGTACAGCCATCGGCCGACCCAGTTTCGGCTGCTGTAGGTCTGAACGACGCGTGCTGTTTTCGGATCGATGTAATAGCGAGTCTTCTCCGCATCGTTCATCAACGCGAGGATGACTGGCAGCGGACGCTGACGCGTGCGATCGAGGTAATACCAGTCGTACTGTTCGACAATCCGCGTTTCGACGGCGGCAGGATTGGACGCCGCGTTCTTCACGATATCGATGATTTCCTGCCGGTCGAATTCCGTAACAGGCGAACTGTCCAGTGAGATCATCTGAGTCTTGCCGCCGGCCAGATTCGCCGCGAAAACAGGTTTGCCATTGAACGACGTGAACTCAAGTTCCTTCACGGTGAGTTGCGGAACTTTTGCGAGTAGATCCCGTGGGTGAACTGCAGCGAAGTCCGTCATTCGAACGCGTCCACGCAACGCACCGGCGACGCCTTGCTGTCCACGCTGGCCCGGCCCGGTCTGCGGAGTTGCCGGCCGCTGTTCGTCGGCGAGCGGAGGGGCCGCCGCTCGCTGACCCGTTGCGGGCGGAGGAGCATTGCCGGTTTGGCGTCCTTCGCGTGCTTGTCCTGGCTGGCCCTTCTGAGCCGGATCTTCCGGACCGCCTCGACGGCCTCTTCCACCGCGTTCTCTTGATGCTCGCCCTGTCGGGCTCGCGCTGCCTTCTCTTGATGCTCGCCCTGTCGGGCTCGCGCTTCGCGCAGAACTCTTCGGAGCTTCGGGAGTCGCACTCGACGCGGCCGCTTCCGGCGGAGCAGTGGTGGCTGCCCGTTGTCCCTGGGCGCCACGCTGACCATCACCGCCGCGCTGTCCCGCCGCTTGTTGCTGCTGCTGTGGCGGCGGCGTGGGCCTGCGTTGCAGGCTCGGGAACGGATCGAGCGAGAGCATCCCGCTGAAGGCCCATGTCGCCGTGGCTATTCCGAACACGAGTCCGATGATCGTGTGCCATCGTTTCTGTCCGCGATAGGGAATCCCGGTAGGCTGGCCGGCCAATCGATACTTCTTTTTCGGGGAATACATCCAGACGCCGATGATCACGCCGAGTAGCGAACCGATCGTGCCGATCAGCGAAACCCAGATCATTGAGTTGATCCACACCGGCTGGTTCTTGCGCAACGGGGTGTAATACACCCAGTGAGGAATCGCGCTCACATGCGCCGCGAGCCGCGAGCCCCACGTCGTGTACTGCACGACTTCTCCGGTGTTCCCCGCGATGTAGACCTGCTCGCCGCCGGGCCACGAATACTTGTAGAGCGGACGCAGATTGCGGAATTGACCTGCAACCGTCCATTGATCGACTTCTTCGACAGAGGTCATCGAGGCCTGTGACGCCGGCAAGCCAGTCCATGCGCCCGCAATCCGATTGCGCATTTCCGGCGAGACTTCTGTCTGCAGTTCTCCCGTGTCGGCATACACAATCTGACCGCCACCGCCGCCTCGACCTCCGCCGCCTGCGTTGATGCGATACACGGGACGGCCGTCGAATGAGTTGAGGCGAATCTGAGTTGGTGAGGGATCGAGTCCGGCTTTCTCCGCAGCTTCCGCCGGAGAAAGAGTGATTTTCGAAGGATCGAGGTTCGGTGCGCGATCGAGACGGTCGCCGGCACTAACGCCTGGGAATGTCCAGTACATCATCCCGATGCCGGAAAGGAACCACAGGAGAAAGACCGCGCCAATGGCGACGCCTACCCAACGATGCAGAAAGATTAGTGTTCGGAGAATCACGGATGCCGATGATAGTTGTCCGGGGTCAAGCCCCGGTACTGAATATTCTCTGAAGTTATCCTGACTGAGGTGTCAGGATGCGGCGATTTCAAGCATCCGGTTCAGGGCCACGCGGGCATTCGCTGCGACATTCGGATCGACCGTGATCTGATTGACCACGCGGCCTTCTATCAGATTCTCCAGCGACCACAACAGGTGCTGCGGATCGATGCGGAACATGGTCGAACAGAGGCATCCGCAGTCATCGAGTGGGATGATGAACCGGTCCGGGTTTTCCTTCATGAGCCGGTTCACGAGATGAATTTCCGTTCCGACCGCCCACTTCGTGCCGACTGGCGACTGTGTGACGCATTTGATGATGTGTTCGGTGGAACCGGAGTCGTCGGCGAGCTGCACGACTTCAAACCGGCACTCGGGGTGGGTAATCACCCGGATTCCCGGAAATCGCGACCTGACCTGCGTTACATGCATCGGCAGGAATCGCTGATGCACCGAGCAGTGTCCCTTCCACAAAACAACGCGGCTGGCATTCAGAGCTTCGGCAGAGTTTCCGCCGAGTTCCTCGAAGGGATCCCAGACCGGCATCTCTTCGAGGCGCAGGCCGAGGGCGTGGCCGGTGTTGCGGCCGAGATGCTGATCGGGAATGAATAGAATCCGGTCGCCGCGCTCCAGCGCCCATCTCATGACCGCAGGCGCGTTCGACGATGTGCAAACGGCTCCGTCATGCCGGCCGCAGAACGCCTTGATGACGGCCGTTGAGTTCATGTACGTGATCGGAATGATTTTGCCGGTCGTGACGCGCGCGAGATCTTCCCAGCACGTTTCCACCTGGTCGAGCGCCGCCATATCCGCCATGGAGCAGCCTGCGCTCATGTCGGGCAGCACCACCTTTTGATAGTCGGCGCTGAGGATGTCCGCGCTTTCCGCCATGAAGTGAACGCCGCAGAAGACGATATATTCGGCGTCCTTGCGGTTGGCGGCCCATTGGGCCAGCTTGAAGGAATCACCGCGGAAGTCGGCGAACTTGATGACCTCATCGCGTTGATAGTGGTGGCCTAAAATAACCAGCCGGCGGCCGAGCTTCTCACGAGCATGGCGGATGCGATCATCGAGTTCATTGTCGCTGAGGCGCGTGACGCGCTCCGGCAGGATCGTCTGTAACATGAGCGAATTATCCTAGCACAGGGCAGGAGCCCTGTGCTGACGTGACTTGTGGGCTATTTGAACGCGAAAAAAAAGACTATTTCAGAGTCACCGTAAATCGATTTCGTTCGCGGCTATCACTTCCGCGAGGCGCATCCGGTAAGAATTCGATATTCAGGACACGGCGCTGGCCTGGAAAGAAGCGGCCCGTGACTTCCTGCGGGCGGCCGATGCGGCGGGCGGCCATCAGTAGATTGACTCGAAGGCGATGCTGGCCGGGCGGCAACGAGACCTCTTCCGACACGGGACCTTGCACGTCATGCCGCAAGAGCACCTCATTGTCCATGGTCACGATCACCGTGAACGGCGTCGGCACCGTAGGGCTCGTGACCAGAAGCCGGACGGAGTTCGCAGATTGCGACAATTCCCTCTGACGCGCGGGAGCGCCGACCGGCGCTACGGTGCGGCCGGGCAATACGTCGTCTTCGACTGGGGGTTCCGGCAGTGGTTCCGAAACCGGTCGAGTCTCCTCAGCCGGAGGAGGTGGCGGTGGCGGCGGGGCGATGACTGGGGCATTGCTTACAGCATTGCTTGCAGGTGGAGGATCGACCGGTCGCCGAGTCACCGTTTTTGGTGCTGCTACTTTCACGGGCCGCGTAACTTCCGCTGCGACCGTCTTCTTCTCTTCAAGCTTTTCCTCAGGCGCGGAGGGTGGTGTCGGCTCGGGATCGGGAACAGACGGAACGGCCGGCAAAACCGGCAAAGCCGGCACAGCAACTGCGACCTGCAGCGGTTCCGGCACATCCATGAGAAGCCGAGCGGCCCGAGAACCTGTCCATGCGAGCACCAGGGCGAGGGCCACAAGCAGAACCACTTTAGCGGCCCTGGCACGCGAACCGAACGAAGGCAACACAACTGTCGTGTCATCTCGCGATTTGATCACGGGCGGCTCATCGGCCGCCGTGGCCGGGTTGTGTGATGGGACGTGCCCTCCCGCGCGAACGGTGCGCAGATCACCCGCCAGTTCCGCTGCGGACTGATAGCGGAGCGCCGGATCCTTTTCGATGCTTCTGAGAATCACCGCTTCCACTCCCTGCGAGATTGCCGGGTTCAGCTTCCGGGGCGACACAGGATCCGTATGAACGACTCTGTACTGGACCGCTAGAGCCGTATCGCCGTTGAACGGCTTGTCACCCGTCGCCAGGAAGTAGATCACGACCCCCAGGGCGAAAAGATCCGCGCGCCGGTCGATCGGGGCTCCGGTGAATTGCTCCGGCGCCATGTAAGCCGGCGTGCCGAGGAGTTGACCGGCGGACGTCACCTGCGATTCCGCGAGTTTCGCCACACCGAAATCAGTGATTTTGGTGCGATAGTCTTCGGTCACCAGGATGTTTGCAGGTTTGATGTCGCGATGAATGACGCCATGAGAATGGGCGTATTCGAGAGCGTCGGCCAGCTGGATTCCCAGGTCGAGTACGGTGTCTGCATTGAAGCGCACGCCGCTCTGGAGGAGCGACTGCAGCGTTTGCCCGACGACATATTCCATCACGAGAAACGGAATGCCTTCGTGCTCCGAGACATCAAAGACTGTGACGATTCCCGGATGCGCGAGCCGGCCCGCGGCTTTGGCTTCGCGGAAGAAACGTTCTCGGAATTCGGCAGCCTGTGGCCCGCTGAGCGCGTTCGACAGAATCGTCTTGATTGCGACCTCGCGGTCCATCATCGGGTCTGTGGCCTTGTACACGGCACCCATCGTGCCTCGGCCAAGCTCTTCCATGATCTTGTACCGTCCAACATCCTGTTGCATAGGCGTGCCAACAATAACCGGAGGACATAAGTTTTCAAACTGTTACGAGCGGGATTCGGAAGCTGGTCAGGCCATTGTTTCGATGCGCTTCCATTCGTCGTCTGTCACGGGCATGACCGAGAGACGCGAAATCCGCACTAGCGCAAATGACGCGAAAAACTTGTCGGCTTTGACGGCGGCCAGCGTCACAGGCGATTTCAGCTTCTTTACCGGCACGATGTCGATCGCGTACAGCTTTCCTTCTTTGTCCGCGGGATCCGGATAGGGCGCTCCCGCCGCCTTTGCGATACCAACAACTGCTTTCACATCTCCCGTGTGATAAAAAAAGATCCGGTCGCCTTCCTTCATCGAACGAATGTTTTTCTGCGCGACAGGATTCCTCACGCCCGTCCATGACGTGCGGCCGTCTTTCACGAGATCGTCGAAACTGTAGTGAGTGGGTTCTTCCTTAAGCAGCCAATTCATGAATTCATTCTACAATTCTCACGTAAGGGAGTTGAACATGCAGCCAGCGCCAGTCAAGCCTGCCATTACCGCCGATGATCTGAACAAGATCGACATTCGTGTCGGAACGATCGAGATTGTCGCAGACGTGCCGAACTCGGACAAGCTGATGCAGTTGACCGTGAATTTCGGAGACCACCAGCGCACGATTCTCGCCGGCATCAAGAAGGAACGTCCGAACGCGAAGGAACTCGAAGGAAAGCAGGCACTTTTCGTGGTCAACCTCGCGCCGCGGAAGATGGCCGGACTCGTATCCGAAGGAATGTTGTTCGACCTCGGCTATGCGGACCACATCACGCCCGTGCTGGCGGTTCCCGAGAGCCCTGTTCCCAACGGGACGCGGGCAGAGTAGATTATGTTGTCACCCGCGGAGGTCCCCTTGAAATACGGTCGCGTCGTCATTCTCATGATTTGCTTCGCCACGTTCGCGGTGGCTCAGCAGTCGTCCATCACGCCTGAATCACTTCGAACATGGCTGACCTATCTGGCCTCGGACGAGCTTGAAGGCCGCGCAACATTCTCGGAAGGACTGGGTCTCGCGGCCGCTTACATCGCGGATCAGTTGAAGCAGGCAGGAGTGAAACCCGGAGGAGATAACGGGAGCTACTTTCAACGCGTGGAAGTGCTGGGTGTCCGGAGCACGAACCGTTCGAGCGTGACTGTGGAGGTCAATGGGCAGAAACGGACCTTTAGCGACGTGCGGTTTCCGGCGAATGTGGGCGGCAAGCGTAAGTTGGTTTTCAATCAGGTCGAATTCGTTGGATATGGATTGAACCTCGACGCGAACCACGACGACTACAAAGGCATCGCCGCAAAAGGCAAAGCCGTCGTATGGCTCGGCGCGCGCGGACCCCGCGACGCCGATCCGCAACAAGCAGGCCGCCTGCTTCGCGCGCGCGCAACGTATGCGCTGGAAGAAATGGGAGCCGCTGCCGCCATCGCACCGCCGACGGATCCTCAAGCCGGACAACGAGCCCAGGCGGCTACGCCTCCACAGCCGCGACCGCCTCAGGGCGGCCGCGGCGTTGCGCTTCAGCCCGACTTCACGACGACGCAGCGTCTGGATGCCGAAATCGCGCCGACCATCACCTCGAGCGATGAGTTCCTCGAGTTCGTCTTCAGCGCCGCCGACGTGAAATACTCCGATCTCAAGACGATGGCTCAACAGCAGGAGCCGCTGCCGAGATTTACTTTGAAGGGTGTGACGCTCACGTTCGATGTCGACGCGGATTATCAGGTCGTCACCACACGATACACGCGCAATGTCGTCGGCATCGTCGAGGGCAATGACAACAGGCTTAAGGATACGTACGTCGCATTCGGAGCCCACTACGATCACACCGGATACGCTCAGGGCGTTCTTCCAAACAACCAGACTGACCGAATCAACAACGGCGCGGACGATGACGGCTCCGGAACTGCAACGCTCATAGGCCTTGCGCGAGCATTCGCGCGCGGACCGAAAACGAAGCGCTCGCTTATTTTCGTCTGGCATTCCGGTGAGGAGTCCGGGCTCTGGGGTTCCAGGTATTTTGCCGATCATCCCACGGTGCCGATCGACAAGATCGTCGCGCAGCTCAATATGGATATGATCGGCCGTAACCGGAACAATCTCGAATCGGAGTCGAACACCGTGCACATGGTCGGCTCGGACCGCATCAGCACGGAGCTTCATAACCTCATGATCGATGCGAATGCGAGTATCTCGAAGCCGATGACGATCGATTTCACGTTGAACGATCCGACGGATCCTGAACGCATCTACTATCGCAGCGATCACTACAGCTACGCTGCAAAAGGCATCCCGATCATCTTCTTCACAACGAATCTTCATCCGGACTATCACCGGCCGAGCGACCAGGTGGAGAAGATCCAGTTCGAAAAGATGGCCCGCATCGGACAACTCATGTACGAGACCGGTCGCCGCATCGCGAACCTTGATCACGCGCCGGTTCGCGACTTCAAAGGGCCGCGATTAGGCAAAGGCGGACAGGGTAAGATTCCGCAGGAGGACAGATGAAGATCAAACGCGTGATCGGCGTTGCCGCGTGGTTCTTAACGATGACCGCAAGTGGTCTGTCTCAAGGACGTGGACAAGCTCCGCAAACACCCCCGACACCTCGCGCACAGGCGCCCATCGATCTGACAGGCCAATGGGTCGCGGTCGTTACCGAGGACTGGCGATGGCGCATGGTCACCCCGCCAAAAGGCGATTTCGCCAGCATGCCGACAAACCCGGCGGGAATTCAGGCCGGCCAGCAGTGGGATCCTGCAAAAGACGAAGCCGCCGGCGAGCAATGCAAATCCTACGGCGCCCCTGCGATCATGAGAGTTCCAGGCCGTGTGCGCATTTCATGGGAAAACGACACGACGCTCAAACTCGAAACCGATGCCGGGCAGCAGACGCGCCTGTTCCGCTTCGGCGAGTCCCAGCAGCCGGCGGGTCCTCCGACGTGGCAAGGCCAGTCCACAGCAAACTGGGAAATGCCGGGCGGCCGTGGCCGGGGCGGTCCTCCGAGCGGCGGGTCGTTGAAAGTCGTGACGACGGGAGCCCGTCCGGGCTATTTGCGTAAGAACGGATATCCGTACAGCGAGAAAGCAACAGTAACGGAGTATTTCGATCGCACGGTCGAAGCCAACGGCGATTCATGGCTGATTGTGACGACAATAGTGAGGGACCCTGTTTATCTCGCGCAGGAATTCATCACGAGCAGTCACTTCAGGAAGCAAACGGATAATGCTGGCTGGAATCCGCAGCCCTGTTCGTCGCGATAAGCCATTCCCCCAAACTTGTCGGTTGAGAGTTGGCTGTTGTCTGGGGTGAACCCCTTCAGTGAGACACGATCAAATGACAAGTTAGGCCTGAAATAAAGTTAACTGAGTTGATCGCCGCCGAGCCTGTGGTAACTGTGGAAAAGCCGGACGTTCTTT
>Ga0137465_1000162_pt1 | contig 48427 bp, 70 predicted proteins | sample EasRivERMGT828_2_FD_104906 | JGI IMG/M metagenome (GOLD analysis project Ga0137465, IMG submission 104906) | Soil microbial communities from meander-bound floodplain in the East River, Colorado, USA - East River MetaG ERMGT828_2 | ecosystem: Environmental > Terrestrial > Soil > Floodplain ... | reverse complement strand
TGATCGAACTGAAAGCTCAAGGTTGGCAGTTCGAGAACATTCAATTTTCCCCACATACATCTTCAGCATGTGTTCGGTTGACTCGGTCAGCTGTGACTGACACCATCGACGCGTCACATGCAATTTTCCGCAATTGCTACTTCGTCGGTGGAACAACTCCCATCGGAATTGAAGACAATGGTGGATGCGGCTTTGTCTTGGTTGAAGAGTGCCGTTTCCAAGCTCTGACGTCTGCAATTCTGAGCCTCAACACAGCAGCGGCCATTCCACTACAGTGGGAGATCCTCCGCAATAAGTTCAGAAGCAATACCAATGACATCAGGATGTCGTTGACAGGTGCTTTGATCGAAGAGAACAAGTTCTTCACTGTTGGATCTGGATCTACCAACAAGGTTATCTCTACCACTTTCATCTCGACTCAAGGTGGAGCCAACCATATCCTCAGAAACTTCTTCAACAACACTGAAGCCGAGATTGCACCAGGCAACGGTTACACTGGAGCAGCAACTGATCTGTGGCTGAATTATGTCAGAGATCAGGCAGCATTGGCAATCGGTCAACCTGCATAGAGGACAATGAGCACACCTTACGGTCTGGAGCCAGTAGAAGTCACAAACTTCATGGGGACGTTCGATAGAGGGCGGGACGATGTTGTACCCGCCAACCACTTTATCGACTCTCTAAACGTGAAGTTTCGTCCAAAGACAGTGATGACCAGAGAAGGGTCTCTCAACTCTGTAATCATTGGACTGACTCCAGGTCGTAAGGTTGTTCGTCACTACTTCAAGCGTGCGGAGGGATACGGAGTTGTCTGTCTGTATCTTCTTGACGATGGAAAGCTCTACGGTATTAGAAATGGTTCAACAAGCTTACTGTTGAACATTCCTGCTATGGTAGACTTTTCAATCTATTCGTCTAACAATCGGATTTATATTAGTCCTCATACCGGACTTACTGGATTAACAGGAGAGAAAGTCTATTACTGGGACGGTACAAATGTCCGAGCTGCTGCTGGAGCCAGACCGACGACTGCTTCAAGAATGACAGTAACAACGTCTGGGACAGGTACTAACGAGGTACAGACTCTAACTCTAGCAAATCACACTGGTGGTAACTTCAGACTCCTTATAGTGAGTCTACTTGAATTCACAGTTGCACTTCCACATAATGCGTCAGCTGCTCAGATTGAGTCTGCTCTTAGGGGCGACAATGAAAGACAAGCAATTACAATCGCTAACGCATCGGGTGGTACGTGGACTGGTGAATTTGCTGGACAGACAACGGCTGGTATCGCATGGAACGCGAATTTGGCTACTGTCGTTGCTGCATTTGAAGCTCTGTCCACTATTGGTACTGGTAATATCTCTGGAATTTCTGGTGATGGTACAGTCGGTTCGCCTTGGATTCTACTTTTCCAAGGGTCTCTCGCAAAACAGGAACAACAAGCTATCATTGTTAATGGAGATTCTCTCACTGGATCAACACCGACTATCGCTCAAGAGACTGTTCTTGTCGGACGCAAGCTCTTAGGAGTTGGTAATGTAACGGTTTCTGGAACTAACCCTTTCACGATCACTTTTGTAGGCGATGAGGCAGCAATTGACCAGCCGATGTTAGACTATGAGAATAATCTAACAGGTGCGACTCCAACAATTACAATCGTAGAAACGACCGCTGGAGTACCAGCAGGAAAAATAGATGCAGGCAAAAGGTTCTGGGCGGTTGTCTACGAGACTGAGTCTGGTTTTGTTACTGGTCCCGGCCCTCTTATCGCTAGTGTATTTTCACCTACGGGTTATGATGGTCCCGGCGCGCACAAGGCTGATCTTGCTGTGGTACCGCTTGGTCCTGCTGGCACGTCGAAGCGGCATATTCTGGTGACACGAGCAGGTCTCACTGAATACTTCTTTGTACCAGACGGCAACATCGATGACAACACGACTACTACAATTGCAAATCTCGATTTCTATGATAGTGATCTCGTTGAGTCTGCTGATTATCTATTCGACATTCTTGCTGAAATTCCTGCTTGTCTCAAACTCGTCGAATACGCCGGTCGTATGGTGGCTCTTGGGTTTCCTCAGCCTGACGGATCTCTGGCTCGTATATCAAGAGCTAATTCTATTGAAACTTTTGACGAGGTTGAAGGGTTACACTACGTTAATCCGAATGACCAGCATGTCTTAAAGAATGCTTGGGAGCTTCATGGACTTATATACTTTGCAAAGAATCAAGGAGTCTATTTCAACAGAGACACTGGAGAAGAACCGTCCTTTTGGCCTAAATCTGAGTCCATTGACAAGGGAGTTGGTACATACGTTAATGGCATCAGCGAGATTCCTAACTTTATTGCTGGAGTCACCAAAGACCGCCTTCTGGTTGTTGATGCTAGTGGTCTACTCCTTTTCAACGGCTCATTTGTACGTCCTGAACTCACATGGAAGATACACGATATTTGGAAGAGAGTGAATTTGAATTATGCTCACAAGATTCAGATTTACGACGATCCAGTCAACCAGTTTCTCTACATGAATGTGCCGTTCAATGACGACACTGAGCCTTCTGCTGTATTGTTTGCTGACTACTCTGAATGCGGTGCTGTCCCTGATGCTTTTAAGATCAAATGGACAGTCTGGCGCTTCCCTGAACATCCGATCTCTATATCTGTATTCGATCTTAACGGCAAGGGTAATCCTATCTTTCGTTATGGTCTATTAGCAGGAGCAGACGGAGTCGGACTTATCAGACTGTGTGCAGCTTCAGATAGTAAGTCTGACAGAGGTGCAGCTATTGACAACTATATCAAGACTTGGCTAATGGCACCTAGAAGTAGTGACACTGGTCAGCTCAACTTCTTTGGTTTCCTAAGACTACGAATAGAAGGGTCTGGCAATTTAGATGTTACATACTATGGGTTAGATGACGTAGTGACCAGTATACCTCCTATCGTAGTCATTGCAGGTGCTCCGGGTAAAGAGTATGATCGACTAACCAATTTCATTAATGAAAGACTGTCCATTAAAATCCGAATGGATGGAATTAATGAGTGGTTCAATCTGTTTAGACTCGTCCCACACGCTAAGTTTTACGGTGTACGGAGACCTGCATGAAAGACAACTATCTTTCAACAGAAGGTCTGATCTCGAATATCAAACAGAAAGATGTTAGACTGTTCGAGATTCTGAAGAACTTGAATGACGATCTTAGATCAAATCGTCAAGCAACAAACGTTAAGTATACTCCAGGTTCTAACTCTCCGCAGGTCTTGCAGGATGCAGGTGCACTAACAATAGATCAGGTACTAGAGCTGATTATTGGTCTAATTCCTGTAATACCACCGGATGCTGGTGGACCGACTGTAGCAGAGTTCAATGCTCTAGTTGATGCTTTCAACAATCATCATTTAACACATACGTCGGGTCAGACAGATGCTTTCGTTGCTACAGACCTTCTTGAGGCTCTTGTTAAAAGGGTTCGTACTACTACTGCTGATCTTGTGTTTGGTACCGTTGTTGATGGTGAGTTTCTCAAACGCGATGGTACGACTATTGTTTCGGCAGCAGCCAGTGGTGGATCGTCAGGAAGATATGAGCCAGTAACGAATGGTGATCCACTAGCTCCTGAGATTTTGTTTAATGGCATCAATGGTGATGTCTTGATGAACTTTATACCATGAATGCACTTTTAGACTTTGTAAAAGCTGTTAGAATGGCGAACAGTACTGTCGATGCTACTAACGACATTGTATTCACTGACGTCATGTTTAGTAGGTATAATTTTACAAAGCGTCTAGATGCTACATTCACTGCTGGTAATAACGGTGGAGGACTAGATACAGGAGCTATTGCCGACGGATGGTATCATTGTCATGCCATTAGAAAAGGTAGTGCAATTGATTATATTTTCTCTACTTCGCTTACTGCTCCTACTATACCAACTGGCTGGAGTCTTCAATTTCGACGAATCGGATCTATTCTTCGAGTGAGTGGAGTTCTAAAGCCTTTCTTTCAAGTTGGAAGTTATTTCATTTGGAAGACAGTAGCACAGGATCTTCTAGTAACAACACAAGGTGCAACTGCTATATTGAGAACGATCTCAACTCCACCAGGAATGAGAGTTGTGGCTATTCTGAATGCAGGAGTTGCACATGCGACGGCAACAAGTGGAACAGTATATTTCAGCTCTCCTGACGCTACTGATGAAGACCCTGCAAATAATTATGCTGTTACTAATGTTTGTCAGGTGAATGCTAGAGGAGTCTATGGTAGACTTCTAGTGTTAACAGACACTTCTTCTCAAGTCAGGACAAGAGGTATTGCAGCCAGCACTACAGTCGTAATTGGTACTGTAGGGTGGGAAGAAACAGAGGATAGACAAGCGGCATGAGTATACATGGTGAAAGTTCAGGACAGTTAAATATTCACGTTCCTTATGCGTTCGAGTTTGCTTCGACAACTACTCGTGAAGCCGGAACTGGATATACACTAGTCTCCGCTGATGTTGGTAAACTTGCTAAGCAGACAGATAATAACTCTATCTGGATGCTTTTAACTACGACTCCAACTTGGTTACAGATTGGTGGTCCCTCTAACAACCTTGCATCTAAACTCTTTTTGAACAGGAACTTCTCTTAGGAGACAACATGGCTGCTGCACCTTTTATTGATTTCTGTCAGATTTCAGTTGCTAACGTACTCTTGGACGGTACTGGAGCTGGTATTGTCTTGTTAACTTCTGGTCATTCTGCTGGTAAGAGAGTGGACACTATTCGTGTCAAAACCTTATCACCACCTGCACTGAAAGGTCTAGTACGCATATTTTATAGTCCCGACAACGGGACGAATAAAAGGCTATTGAAAGAGATAGCAATACCACCGTCTCCGACAGCGACTGCCGATCCTGGGTCTCAAGTAACTTTTGAAGCTGAGGCAGACTTACCTCCAAACTTTGTTCTGGACGCAACAACGAAACAGATTTATGTTTCGACTCACAATGCCATCATCATCAACGTCTTTGCAAGTGGGATGATACTAGGATAACACTATGTCTTTTCGTACTGATCCGATTTTCACAAAACCTGTTGCTGGTGCTGTAGTACAGGCTGTCACTGCGAATGCTGCTAGAGACGGCTCAGGTACTATTGCAACACTGTCAACAGGAACGGCAGATGGTATTCGTATTGACAACGTGCGTATCAAGGCCACTGTCACTACCACTGCTGGTATGATTAAGTTCTTCTACTCACCAGACAGTGGAACAACAAATCGTCTGATCGGAGAAGTTGTCGTCCCTGCTATCACTGTTGGAGCTGGTGTGGCAGCATTTGAGTTTGATTGGGTTCCTCCAGGTGGTTACATTGATCTGGTTGGAACTACTGACATGCTCCGTGTCGCAACGACAGTCGCGGAAATCCACAACCTGTACGCGAGACAAGCGAGTTATGCCACCTAGACATTTTGCACAGCAGGACGCAAGAATCATCAAGCTCCCGAGTATCAGGGTCTATAGGAGCACTACTCAAGTAATATCGAGTGGTGCTCTTAATGCCTATAGCTTTGATACAGTAAGCTGGAACTACGACTGTATTTGGAACATTCAAGATCCAACTAAGCTCTACGTTAGAAAGACTGGCATCTATATTGCTACTGGAGTCATTGATATAGATGCCAACTCTACTGGAGAACGGTCTATCAACGTCAGAGACTCTGGTGCCATTCTTAGAGGTGGAGTTTCTCAGCCCACACCTTCTGCCGCTAACAATACAAGACTAGGTCTTCCAGGTGTTCCAGTCTATCTCAAGAATGGACAGTGGGTCGAGATGGTGTTCTTTCAAAATTCTGGTGGTAACTTGAACGGAAACAGAAATTCTGATTACACAGGTTGGTTTGCACTGTACGCACAGGAGCTATTCTAATGTCAGTCCCAGTTAAAGCAGTACAGACAGTCCCTTATGCAATTGCTGAGATTGCTGCCGGTGTAGCCCAAGCACAGAGCAGTATTCTTGACGTCTCTGAGTTCTTCTCTGCTGCTGTCTTTTGGGACTTTGCTCCTGCTGCTGCAACAGGTTCAGCATTTGCGACCATTTTGCAGATTCTAGGGTCGAATAAGTTAATAAGTGGAATAGTCGATGACGAGGACGATGCTTGGTCTCTTCTACAAGACTGGTTGTCTCCGACCGCTCAAGCTACAGAGTTCACCAGCGTAGCAGGAACGGCAGGAGCAAATACGTTGACTATCGCTTCTGGCTCTCCGGCAGTGTACGCAGACCATCACATTGAAGGTTCTGCTGTCAGTGAAGCACAGAGTGAATGGGTTCACGTCATTGGTCTCTCTGGAACCACTGTTACAATTCGTGGAGTCCTGAAGAACACCTACTCTGGAGCAACAATGAGATCAGGTGCTCTGAAACAGAGATTTGATCTAGACTTGAGCAATGTTGGTAAACTCAAGTTTGTCCTTGGTAACAACCGAGGTGGAACCGAGCGTGACGTTATCAACCGAATCAGAATGATTGCTCTTGAGTCTGTCTCTGGAACATAAGCATGGCGACGACGCATCTACTACTTAGGTCTCCTAGAGTTCCAATGTCTAAGCCTCATACAGGTTTGGGCATTGACCAAAGGAGCTACTTTGCAAAGGGTTTGGTCCATTCTTATCCTTTCAATGAAGGGCGTGGTATCTACTGTAAGAACTACGCTCAACCTTCTGGACTCTATGATCTAAGGTTCAGAGTTCCAACTAGCAGTGATGCTCCAGTCTGGGGAACATATGACAGAGTCAATGGTCTAGCAATGGACATTGACCAAGGTCTTCCTTTTGAACAGAAGTATGGTAATACGGGAAATACAAGTCCCAATACGACAGGTGCTAATCTTCTACCTGTCATTGACTTTTCAAAAGGATTCACTGTTCATCTTTGGATGCGTCCGACTGAGAGTCTAGTAGGTGTTGTCACTGCTTATGGTCTCTTTGCTATAGGTGACATCAACGGGGCCATTCGATCCACGGTATTCATCCACCTTACTAGATTTGCAGCATCAGGGAATGACTGGTGGAGACGTAACATTCAAGTCTATTCTAATGGTGCATCTAGTACAAACTTGACAAGTAGTGATGAAGTCTGGGAAGCTCCTTTCACTGGTGGTCGTGTCAAGATTGACAACCTTCCTTATGAACATGTTATCTCGGTCCCTGCTAATGGTCATAGTGGAAGTGTTAAGTGGTACTCTTCAGATTTCAGAGACTTCGGTTTTGCTGGAGCTGGAACGATCACTCCACCAGATAACAATCAGTATTGGCCAGTCGTAAGTCCAAGTGGTAATCCAGTATTTGAAGGCAATCTGTGGGCAATAAATGTTTGGAATTATGCAATGGGACGAGATGCAGCTTTCGCTCTAATGCGTAATCCACTACAGATGTATTCATCAAGAGCAATGGGTGGTGGAGGTGTTTCATTCTCTGTTCCACCTATTGTCGATCCGATTGATCCACCGAGCGGCGGTGGAGGAACAGATGATGACGATGATTCATTGACGTCTGGACAGAACTGTGTAGACATTATATGAACATCAAACTCATTCAAGCAGAAGATTACGAGAATGCTAGGAGGATTTGTGAAGCCCGAAACTTCCCGTTCCCAAACTCGTCAGAAATCGTCGGTGCACTGGTGGCTACTGACACTGATCTTGTTGGCGTTGGTATCGTTCGCCGTATCTATGAGTCCATTATTGCAGTCGACCCAAGCAAAGAAAAAGCTACCCAAGCCGCAGCATTTAAGGGTCTTATCCAACAAGGACGCTTCTACAGCTCACTCAAAGGAGTGAATGAGTGGCACTGCTTTGTTGAGGATCAAAACGTAGTAAAGACATTAAAATCCACGTTTGGTTTTAGGGAGTGCCGTGGAACTCCTCTGATTATAAACTTCGGAGGAGAACATGGGCAAGTCGGAACAGAAACAGGCTAGAACAGATGTTGCAGCAGAAAAAGCTAGAATCCAGAAGCAGACAGATACGTTTTCTAGTGGACTCGATCCTGAACGTGCACAAGCGAAAGCTAGAGCTGACGCTGGATATGCAGACCTCTCTAGTAGGTACACCGGTCTTGCAGATACTGGTGGAATTGACCCTGCTCAACAAGCTAAGCTTCGGGCAGGCTTCGGTAGCCTTGCGTCTACTGGAGGCTATGATCCAAGAGTCTCCGATAGAGTTGGTGCAGGTTATTCTCAGCTCACCAAAACTGGTGGTTACAGTCCCACCGATGTTAACAATATTAGGTCTAGAAGCAACTCAGCCATACCTGCTGTTTACGGTAGACTTCAAGAAGGTCTAAGACGCCAAAATGTAATGGGCGGTGGTAGTGCTGGCTTCGGTGCAACGACGGCTAAACTAGGTCGTCAAGCAGCAGAAGCAGCAGCAACCACTGCACGTGATACCGAGCTTGGTATCTCCGATCGTATCAGAGAAGGTAGACTGACTGGTCTCCAAGGAGAGCAGGGTCTGCAAGAATCTCTACGACAGGGGAGAGTTGCGGGTCTACAGGGTGGTCAGACTTTCGAGGAATCTATCAGAGCTGGAAAGCTTGGTGGCTTCGGTGGACTGCAACAGCTCATGGGTCTTGCTATGAATGAGCAAGGTCAGATTGACGCTAAGAAGCTTGAGGCAATGGGTCTGAATGCTGGTCAAATCAGTCAGATGATGGAGCAACAGAGGCAGCTCTCTATGACTCCTGGGCTATTTGACAACATCATTCGCGGAGTTGGAGCTGGTGCTGGTCTTGCTAGTGCATTTAATCCAGTTAGCTCTGTTACAAAGACTGCCGCCGGTGGTTGGGGAAGTGGACGTAGCCAGAGTCCTTCGTAAGGAGAACTATGCCAGTAGATTATAGAAAATTGTTAGAGGGACCAGAACCTAGTTTTGAGGTTCCAGGTCTAGGTCCACCTCCGAATGTTGGCTATGGACCACAGGTCCCTCTTCCGACGGCACAGCCTGAATTTCATCATCAGTCTCAGGATGATTTCGACTTTCCAGAGATGACATACCCTGCTCAACAGGCGTTTGGTAGCTATATACAAGACCAGCCAATGAGACAGGATTATGCACCGGGAAGGCTGCGTCAGATTCTTGGAGCTGCTGGAGGATTCTCTGCTGGATGGCAACAAGGTCCACAAGCTGGAATCAATGTTGCAACAGGCATAGTCGAGACTCCATACAGACAAGCTCTTGAGCAGTGGAAGATTGGTCTTGCTCCTCGTCAGAGTGCTGCTCAGATTGAAGCAACAACGGCAGGTCAGCTCTCTAATAATGCTTATAGACGAGCTAGGTTGAGACTGACAAAAGATAAGCAAGATTCTATTGCCTACACTGGACAGTGGAAGCCTAAGTCTTTCTACAATCTTAAGACTAAAACTCTTAGGAATGTTGAGAACAACGAGAAACTTGGTCAGTGGAGAGACCCAGTGACTAAAGAACCTGTCCCAGGTCAAGGTCCAGACGAAGAGGCACGTATCCAACAGTTTGAGAACTTCAAACAAGTGACTCTCAATCCAGCAGGAATTCCTGAAGTGACTATGTCTCAAGCAGACAAACAGAAGCTACAGGCTAAAGACCCTGCTGCTTTTGTTAAGTCTAATGAGCAAGTCGCTGTACCTCAAGAAGTCGGAGTTGACAAGTTAGGTGAACAGACGGGTCTTACCAATACTTACACTGGTACGAAACAAGGACTAATCAGTGTTGAGTCACCCAACAGACCTGCTCCACCTTCTCTTCGTAAAGCTCCAATGTCTAGTGGAGAGCTGAATCAGCGTGCTGGAATCAACATCATGCGTAATGACTTCAATACTCTCAAGGCTAACTTGCCTGAGATTCTGAAGCAGATGGTTGGTCCCAGAAAGAGTATGATAGCAAAAGCTAAGGCTAGTAACTATAACTTCTTGGCTGAATTCTGGGACAAAGCAAAGCCTACACCTCTGCAAGCAGCAGCTCTAACGGCTGAAACGAGTCTGCAAAATGCTATCATCAGACGTGAGGAAGGTGCTAACATTCCACAGTGGATTTGGAATGCACTAGAGAAGACTTTGCCTCTGAGTAAACAGCCTCCAGAAGTCTACACTCAGAACTATGAAAGGTTCGAGAAAGTCCTCAAGATGCTAGAGGATGAGCGCAATCTGGTCGATGAAGGCAGATTCAACCTTCAGTTCTCTAAGGTCATGGAGCCACCAGCAACTCCTCAGACTAAACTGAAATGGAAGAAACAAAAAGCTACAGGTAAAATCTTCGTGCAGGACCCAGGTGGTAAAGCAAGACCTGCAAAAGATGGTGATGTGTTAGACCCAGCAATGGAGATCAAATAATGGCTAGACTACAAGAAGAGGAGATGTATGACTCTTTGGACGACATAGACAAGCCGACAGCTCGGTCTAAGCCTGCTCCGATGCCGTCTCGTCCAGAGGCTCCTAATCTCGCTTTGCAGCAAGAACATCAAGGCAATCTAGCCGCTGGAGCTGCTCACCAACCCGGTTTCCTTGCCAATCTTATCAGCGGTGCAGGTAATGCACTTATGGGTAAGCCCGGTGCTGTCCTTCCTGAGAAGGATAACACTTATGACTTGCCTATAATGAAGAACTATCCTCAGCCGGATATGAGTCAAGATGCAATGACTAAGATTCCGGCCTTTGGTAAAGCTGCGTGGAAGAGTGGAGTTGATCCACTGATTGATCTTGGAAAGACGGCATATGATGATGTCACGACTTCTCCTTGGGCAGAGAAAGGCTACAAGACCTTCAATAAGGCTATAGTTGAGCCTATGCAGCACACTATGGAGAAAAGTTTTGACCCTAACATATCAGCTATAGAAGCGACTGGACATTCTGTAGCTTCTGTCATTCCCGGCGTTGGTCCTTGGATGTCAGATGTTCTGTCTGAGTCAGTACCTAAAGCTGTCTATGGAGAAACTGGCAAAGAGAGAGCTGAAGGACTAGGAGAAGTTGCCGGTCCTCTTGCCGTTGGTAAGGCTTTACATTCTGGCTATAAAAAAGCCGGTAGAATGTACAATGACGCTGGACAGAAGCGTCTAACGAAAGCACAATCTCGTATTGCTTATGCTGCTGACATTCCAGAAGAGACAGTCGAAGCTGCTTTGCCTTACGTAGATAAGTTCATGAAGGAGTCTAAAGGGACTGACTTAATGGGTCGTCCTAAATCTTCAGCTATTGTTCCAAGCGGAAAGCGTGGTCTGGAAGGTCTGGACCTTGAGCAGACGGCTGAGACAGCTCGTCATGCTGAAATGGACTTTCATGGAAAAAATATTGCTCCTGTTGAGAGTCAGTTGCTTGGTACACCAGCCAATGCTAAAGCTATTCTACAACATGCTGTAGGAGAGCTTGACCCTATCTTTAAGAAGACTCTAAAACGGTCAAGTGTACCTCCACAGATGGGAGCCGTTGCAGAATTGCTGATGGAAGCGAAGAACATTGGCGACTTACTCAAGCTTCGTAAGAGCATAAACGGTCTAACAAAGACCATGCAAGCTGAGTCTAGACTGACTCAAGCTGATTTCGTCCGGTCTGACCCACGTGGACAGTTCTTGAACAATGTCCAGAAAGGTGTCCGAAAACTTATTGACGATACAATAGACGTTAATGCTGGAGAGATCGGTCAAACTGCTGAAGTCTTGAAGACCTACTCTCACATGAAGGACTTTGCAGATGGTCTTGAGGTAGCTGCTGAGAAAAACAAAGTTACCATGACTGCCGAACGTGGTAAGAGATTCGGTAAAGTTCAGACTGAAGCTCAAGCTGGTGCAGCGGCAGCTAATATCGGAGGATCAAAGTCTAGAGTAGTGAGTGGAGCCGCTAACTTAATTACTCGTGGTGCCAATCTTCCTGACAATTTGATCCCTTCTGCCGGCAAACTCATCGAAAGAAGAGGCAATTTAGGTCTAACTCCGTCTGGTCGATCTGCAATGTTTCAGCCACCAGACATCAAGTGGGCACCTCCGTTTGGAAATCTGAATCAATCTCAGACTGGTCCTATTCTAGGTGGTCCGAGTGGACAGCCTCCAACTGTTAATGTTCCACCGACTATCTATCCACAACCTTGGACTCCTGGTGTCAATGGCCCTTTCACTGGTCCAGAAACATTACCGTCTACTCCACAACTACCTCCAGCACAGTTGCAAAGACTTCCTGCTGCTCCTACTACTCCTCCTAAGTCTCCGACTGCTGGACTACCGGAAGGTCAGCTTCCAAAACAGCTTGGTCCCGGAGTCTACGAGGCTGGAGAAGGAGAACTTTATGATACTATCAGACAGGAAAGTATCCGACCTCCTGAAGGAAAAGTCAAACCTCCGAGCAAGCCTGCTGATAAACTCAAGGTCTCGGAGCAGCGACCCGTCCGTCCAAAAGAAGGTGAGCTTGATGTTAAAAAGATCACTGAGGAGGGTCGTGAAGCACTTAAGGTGACTGATAAGAGGTCAGAACTTGAGCAACCTAAGAAATTCTCTACTGTACCGGATCGTCTCCAAGATCAACCTTCTAGACAGGAAGTTGTCGATAAGGTTTCCAACAGGAACAAGTTTGCTCAGGCTCCTGAAAAGAGTGCTGCTGAATTTGATAACTTGACTGCTCGACTGAAGAAGAGTTTTGAGAAGAAGAAAAAAGAGAGGCTTACTACTGGAGAAGCCGCTTCGACTAAAGACGCAACTATCTCTGATGCACAAAATCTAAGATTTCATGGCTCTGACAAAGCAGCAGACTTTGTCGAAACTATGGATAAGACAACTTCTCCTAAAACTAGAGTTCCTAAAGAGAATGTATGGGAGGCTAAAGATATAGGTGGAAATCGCGTCGAAGTCTATAAGAATGGGACTAAGATGTTCGACGAATCTATGCCTGCTGCTGAAGCTCAAAAGTGGATCAACAAGAGAAAGAGTGAAGAGAAAGGTGTCCGAAAGCTATATACTGAAGGAGAGAAAGGCTCAGTCCCAATAGGTGAAGGTCCACCAAAGAGCATTAAGCTTGAGGACGGCACAGAACTTACGTTCAGGAGTACGGATGACTGGGGAGAAAGCATCGGTAAGATGCACTCTTATGACGTCACTAAGTCTCCCAACCTTCCGAGTTATGAAGGTAGCACTCTCAATGTGAAACTTGGTGAGAATCCTCAAGAGGTGCTGCAACGTAAGGTCACTCAGACTCATGAAGAACTGGCTAAGAGTAAGAAAAAGCCGGACTAGAAAGGGAGTCTAGCCCGGCCCGGTAGGATTGTTTGGTAGGATCTACTGTGGGGTAATGACCAGTTTACCGTCTGGTCGGAGAGAGCATCTCTTTTTCTTTATTTCTGACACTGAGCCAGACGTTGAAAAGCTCTTTTGTTATGACTGGTATTCTTTGCTCCAGTGCTCGTCTGATCTCTAAATTAGTCCCGACAGAATTTTTATAATCATCTGTACATAGGACTAGCACATCGCATCTTTCAAGGATTTGCAAATATCCATCCTCAAATAGAGCCTCATCCTTCACGTGATCCTCGAAATTCGCCGTATTCAAGTGTGGACAAATAGCGGGAATACCGTTGAACCATAGAGTCGTTGCTAAGAATCTAGCTCGCTCTATGTTGGCTTTTGTCTCTTCTTTGTCTCCACTTCGATAAGGTCCAGCAACGTAGGCAATAATTTCTCCTCACCTCCTTTCTCTTCTATTTCTCTTGGACTCCAATCAATTCCGACAAGCACTTTGTTCATACCCGGCATTGCCACTTTTACGTTCCCCATGAATATTATATAGCCGTCAGGAATGTTAGGGTCGTCTATGATTTTTATAAGTTTAGGTTCTTTCATAAAGTCTCTTATGATGCACACAAAGAAGTTTATAAGCACACAAAGAATGAGAGCAATCTCGTCAGTCATAAATACCTGTCCTTGATGTCTCTTAGTCTGAATAGTTGTTTACCAGAAGGTCTCCACAATTGTATCGCCATCGAACGGCGCATACTGTCTACGAACCCTTTGTCTGATTCGTTTTTGATTTTTTCGATTTCAATGATGTCGAGGAGCTGTCTGATTTCTCTTTTGACTTCACTGATGCTGTTGTGACCTGAGTACTGTCCGAGTGGGTTTGGCATTTATGCTCCTTCATTATAGAATCTAATTGTGCTAAAAGAGAGCCTTGATCTGAAGTTGAATTTTTGACTCCGAGAAAGCTTGAGTATCCCCGTAAATGGTCAATAGTTTCTGCTAGAGTAAAACTTCTAAAAGCTGCCCAATGAAAGTCTCTTACAACTTCGTATTTACCAATCTTGGGCTGACAATAAACTATCATGATTCGACGATATCCTGCAAAGTCTACAGCCAGTAGTTGAGGCTCGAAAAGTAGACGCATGTTGAAGAATTCAAGTGTCATCTTTAGCCTTATCGTAATAATTCACATAAGCTTCGTAGGCTTTCTTTGTCATCGTAACTCTGAGAGTGTCACCGGCAGGCAGAATCGTGATAGCATTACTCTGTTTAAGCGTTTCAAGGATACTATCGAGACTGAGATAGTCCAAGTCTTCAATGAACTTGACGAGTAATGCTCGACGCGTGGTGGTTTGGTCAGGCTTGGAGACCAGCTCATTGAGTATAAGCGCAGTCTGAGATGAAAAGGGAGCTTTACCGTGACCAGTAGCGATCCTTTTAGTTCCCGCGAAACACGAAAGACAGACATCTATAGCCTCTTGCAAGTCCTTTTTCTCAATGACCATTCCTAAATCACGTGACACAGAGATACAACATGCTACTTTCAGGATAGTATCAGGCAGTCTGTCTAACGTACCTGTATCGTCCTCTGGATGCTCTTTATCAAAGGCGTTATACCACTTATCGAAGAACAATTTGCCTTCTACAGTGATCTTAAATTCACCTTTGAGCTTGCTTATCTGCTTAGGATAGTCGGAGAGCTGCATCATATCGACTAGACCGGGTGGTTTCTCCATAAGAGAGTTGGAAAGTCTCTTCTTATGTTCTTGCACCATAACAGTTCTAGCAACTAGTCCACCATGCACAGCCTCTGACGTAATGACATTCTTCAAGTTGGTCTCATTAGAGCCTCCAAGAATTGTGATACACAAATTTTGTAGCTTCACTTGACCTTGACCTATAGTGCCTTTGAGCCACGAAGCATTATAGTTACTGTCATAGAGATCAGTGAGCTGAGATACAGCGTCTTTGCTCTTAACAAACATTGAATCAAGTTCACCAGAGCAAATAAAACCAACGGCATCCTTCATGACTGAGCCATCTGGTAGTGTGTACGCTGTACCTAAATCCTTTGTTATAGCTTCAACACTGAGCCGACCAGAGTAGATTCTAGTATTGTTTACGGTTGAGACTATTTGTTTCGCTTTGTCAACAGGCACGCCCTTTCGTAATCCTGACTTGCCGACGAGAAAAATAAAAAGATTTGGATATAGTCTGTACGTAAAACGGTCTAGGTAGATTTTGTTACCGATTATTGCTGATAACGCTGCTAGACCAGCCCAATAGAAGTACCTCTCTGGTGGCTCCGTCTCCTCGAAGGACTTGACGAAGTCACGCAGCCATGTCATAGGCAGAAATCTCTTTCCAATTGTCGCCAGCCTGTAGTTCGCACGGTATTATCAGCTTCTTGTCTCTCTTTAAGGTACATTCTGAGAAATCTATAGGCAGCTCTAATTTGTCCTTCATTAGTTTAGCTGTAGCCCGTAGATCATTAGGTCTGACCATAACCATAAAGGCGTCGTGACTCTCGACGACGATCCTCATATCAGGGTCTTCTCTCTTACACAGAACCATAGCTTGCTTTGTCTGATCTGACACGATCGACTGAGGGAGATGTGCAAAAGCCTCCTTGAATAGATCATTTCCTAGACGCTCAAAGAACATACGCTTACGACCAAAAGGATTAACTAAAATCCTAGTCGTGTGCATTATGTCTATGATTTCTTTGTGGAAGACCCCTCTGATCTTAGGAGATTTTTCATGAAACTTAATAAGACATTGCCCTGCTCTCCACTCGGATAATTGCAGCTCAATATTAAATCTCTGTGCTTGCATTGCAGCATTGAGCATCATCTCGTGCTTGCCAGCATCATAATTACCAGAGTGTCTAGTGATCTTTCCTATGACTCTCTGAGTTTTAGTGATCTGGTCTGGCTCGCACTCGAAGACCCAACCTGCTGTGACCTTATGAATGTCCGTAGAATCGAACAACAATAAGGTATCTTCGTCGTCAGAAAGGACTGCTACGGCTCTAGCCTCAGCTTGACTTTGGTCAGCCTCTAATAAGACCCATCCAGGTTCGGGTTTAAGCATCTTTCTGAATTCTGTACCAATTTCACCATGCTTGGTAAGAGTCTGAAATGCTAAACCACACTGATGAGGTCTAACTGGAGGCTTGAGAACAGAAGTTGACGTCCTACCTGTCTCTGCACCCGTAATTTTGTAACTTGTCCGATGCTTTCCATCATAGTCTGTGTTAGCACGGACGTAGGTACTTAGCTGCTTGCTTATTTTCCTACCAGATAGTACAAGAGTGATTCCTCTTATCTGGTCATCTGTCTTTGCGTGGTTGTTCAGTAAAGCAACTAATGTCTTTGCTTGTGTATCTTTCCTTAGTGGTAGCTTCAACTCTCTATATAGAAAGTCTCCGACTTGTTGAGGAGCATTGACATTAACTGGATGACCTGCAATCACCTTCAGATTATCCAGCGTATAGGCTAACTCTGCCGTATACTTTCTCTCCATTTCTGTTTGAATCTCTCGGTCGACATAGAACCCTTCTTTCTCAATCCCTCTGTAGAGATCGTGAAGTGGGTGCATGAAGTTAAAGTAGAAAGATGTGACTCCAAATTCTTCCATCTCTTTCAATTCTTCTTCAAAGCACTCATAAGTGACAACGGCATCCTTTCCATTGTACATTTGAAGCTTGTCGAACGAGTCCTTCTTGTAGTTAAACTCTTTTCCCTCCTCCTTATAGTAAGGTTCCTCAGTGTAGATGGACGTTAGAAATTCAAGAGCTTTAGGGAACTCAGGATTTATAGAGTGAGTCCCTAGCATTGTGTCAAAAAAGAAGCTATTGACCTTAAAACCTAAGACTCTCTCCAGTGCTGTTTGGTCATATTTGAAGTTCTGTCCTACCTTCTTTATATCAGACTCGAAAAACTCTGCCAACATCTGCCAATAATTAGCAAGCTGGTGTGGAGTGATATGTGAAGTAGGGTAGTTAAGAAGTTGTATAGAACACGCTTCGACTCTGTTGAAAGCAAGAGCAATACAAATGGGAATACATTTGAAGGATTCGATATCAAGTGCGACATACGGACGATCTTTATTTCTCTTGAGATAAGAATAAAGCTGTCCGGCATCTCGACATATCCAGATGTTTCGTGTGGGGTATCGAATTTCCTTAAACGCACTTTGTTTCTTTGCTCTTATAAAGTCTAGCTGCATGTATGCTTTAGCGGAGTACCTAGACACTTCTCCGCCTTGCATGTATAGCAAATTCGCAGGATGAAGGGAAGCTAAGACTTTAGGATAACCAAAGACGGATGGTAAGACTGAGCCTCGACGTGATTGTATCCTATCAAGTCCAGTCGTAGCTTTGAGAGCCGTTCCTCCTAGAGCTACGATTAATTTCGGGTTTATCTGCTTGATCTCTGTCCAGAGTAAGTTTGTCTGCTCAGCTAAATCAACGCCTATCTCTCCTAGACGTTTAATATCATTAGCTGGAGGTCGGTACTTACAGACATTTGTTACCCAGACGTGATCTCTATTGATCTCAGCTCCATCCAGTAGCTCATTGAAGATTTCACCAGACGGGCCAATGAACGGCAGACAGAGTTCGTCCTCTGCTGCACCGGGTGCTTCTCCAACAAAGACTATGTCTGCATTCGGATTGCCTGTACCTGGGACATAATTTGGCAATGACTTATTCCTTGCAAATAGTGCGGTATACTTCGGAGAGAACCATCAATCGGACTTTGGTCGTTTCGGCAGCTCTCTCCGGCTCAGTGGTCAGCCGAGCTTCCACTAGGGATGCGTGCCTCATCATGACCAAGATGAATTCTACTGGCAGCCGTGCCGAGTGGGATTCCTAATCAACATTGCTCGAAAAGCTTCTAGACCGTGCTCGTCAATTTCAGCTAAAACATTCTTAGCCCAAAATTCCGCATCGAGATGAGCGTCTTTGTTGACTATTCGTAAGTGCGTCTTAGCTTCTACACTTGTATTAATAGGAGTACGCTTGTCCCACTGACTACACCATTTCTTGAACTCTTCAGTCATAACAGTCTATCCTCAAGAACTCTAATGTGCTGTTCAAGGTCTTTGATTTGATTCATCAAAAACTGTTCACGAGTTGAGATTATACGTCCGCCTTTCAGAACACACCAAGCTGCTCGAAAGCGACTAAGCCAGACGCTTAACGATTTGGTCATAGAAGTCCTTCTCTTTTTCGATGATGTAGTAATTGCGAAGTGTGTTCTTACAGGCGGACCCAAGCACTCCTGAGCCACCAAAAGCATCTAAGATCAGACCTCCTTGTGGGACACAATCGGAGATCAGACGTTCGATGACTGTTACAGGTTTTTCATGCGGGTGCTTGAGCAAAGTTGGGTGGATGGCATTCACAGTTATAACGGCAGATTCCTGTCCTGACGTTATTTTAGCTGGAGAGCCTTTGACGGCAATCAATATGAACTCGTAGTCACGTCCATACTCCCACGAACGCGTACCACGCGAAATGATATTAGGCTTATGCCAGATGAGCGGATATTTTTGGAGAGAAAAGCCGTAAGACTTGAGAACTTCGACGTACTCAGTGTAATCGTCCATTCCAAGGAACACGTAGAGGAATGAGTTGTACTTGAGAACTCTATAGATTTCCTTAAAAACTTGCAAGGTTTCATTCTCGACTCTCTTGTACTTAATGTCGCCCAGGAAATTAAGCCACGGGGGATCAGTGATACACGCATGGAAGGTAGCATCGGGAATAAACTTGAGGAGTTGAAGTGAATTCCCCAACATAACCTGATTGACGTCAACCTTCGGAGCAACATAAGCAACGTCCTCCATTGCATCATTTTGCTTCTTGACAGTCTTAATCATCTTCATTGCCGTCTCTTTATCCTTGATGTTCTTCAGAGACGGATTTGATGCTATTGCAGCGGCAAGCTGGATGTCCGTAGAGACTTTACCTAGAGCAATTCCAAGCTCGTCGGCTGTATCTCGCATGGTCCATTCTTTCTTCTTAGTTGTGTCTCCACCACGCTTGAAAAGAGCTTCAGCCGTTAAACCTTTCTGAGACTGCCTCAGCTCATGAAGCTTCTTAGTGAGCACTACTTCTTCATGCCAAGGTAGATTATGTCGTTGCAGATTCTCATGGAGACCTAGAATCTCCATTTCAACCAAAGTCTTAGCGTCTTCTGTAAAGACACTTGCTTCTACCCACGACTCTCCAAGATAGATCAGAGCGTGCAAACGACGATGACCAGCACTAAGCAGATATTTCCCGTTCTTGTTCATGCGCTGAACAAGGATCGGATGGAACAAACCCTGCTCCTTAATTGAGTCTGCAAGCTGTCTGATGTCCTCTGGAACTGGACCATTAAAGGCTACATTGTCGAAGCCTTCAATTAAGTCTATTTTTATCTTCTGGATCACTTGGAAATTCCTCCGGTTTTCTTGACTCTACGAATTCTTTTAGTGCTTTCATTCTTGCTTCAAACAAAGTTGGATGCTTATGACCTAGTACCCAACAGAGCATGTCACTAGCTTCAGCCATCCCGATTAGAGTATCTAGGTCAAACTCGTGGATATTATTGGTCTTAATAACGTCCATAATTATCTCACGAACGAATTTTATCTCCTCCTCGCTTCTCATAATTCCTCCCAGTCCTCCGCTTTCTGATTCTCGTTGGACGGATTGTAGAAAGTGACGTCATACCCATTGATTTTTGATTCCCAGTGGATCATAACGTAACTAGGACCAAACGTGATCCATCGTCCCACGGGCCAACAGGGTCGACGCCACTTTCTACCGTCCGGCTTTTCGATCTCTTTCCAGTTCACTTTCTTTACTCTCCATTAGAGTACAGATTTCATTGAAAAACCAATCAGCTTGTTGCTCGTCGGTGATCTTAATTTGATACTCACCGTGCTCACATCTCTCGTCTTCTAGTGTTAACTTGATTATCATAATAAACTTGACGGGTAGAGTGGGAATTGTCCGTCGCTCTACATTAAACACCCTGGACTTTGTCTGCTACGTCCCCGTCAAGCTCCATTGTTACAGACTCATTCCTGCTTCGTTGTTTTCAGGGTCTTCTTCTTCGTCGACGGTCTGACCTGCCGTCTTGAGATACTCAATTCTGGTCGTCAAGCTGTCTGAGAGTTCACTGGCTGAATCTGCTAGAGCTGCAACTTCGCTCTGAGCTTTGATACACTCACTCAGATTCTCCATGTCGTCTGCATCTAAGCCTGACAGAAGCTTTCTTGCACTCTTAATATCACCTAACATTTGTCACCTCGGTAGTTTTGAATATGGGTGCTGTCCAGCGGATCTTGACACCCATTATTGAACTGGCGTTGAGTTAGGGTCCATCGCCCTCTCCACTGGGCCTGCTCCCCCGTAGGGACTAGCTTGTCGGAACTCCAGTACTCTTGCTGTGTGCTCTGAAGTTTGCAATCTTGTTGGTCATTCTGGTCAGGTACATCTCATTGATGACATTGACCTCGACTGGCTTACCGACCAGATTGACTCCAAGCTCAAACTCGACATTTTTGGTCTCGGACACTGTTCCACCCATTGCCTCAATGAACTCAATGGTGAACTGTGGGTACTTCTCGTTGAACCAGTGCATGATCGGGACACCCTTGTAAGGCGTCTCACCACCACCAGCAGGAGAGACGATCTCGACCTGCATCTCTGTGTTCATCGAACCGTCTTTGACAGCCGGCTTGTCCACCATCTTCGTAATCTTTGCAACGTACCAGCCGGGGTCCATTGTCTTACTTCTCAATACATCCTGCGGTTTCACTGTCAGCTTCATGTTTCTGCTCCTTTAGCTTTTGTTTGATGATTTCTTCTAATTGCACAAGCAAGTGTTGTTTTGGGTCGTCCCTCCTTTCTTTAGCAAAATATGATAGTAGAAAACTTTGCAAGCATGAAAGAATATTATGACAATTGATAAGCAGTGGTCCAGGACATTGCACGAAATCAGTATCAGTGATCTCGATGAGAATGTGAGTTGCTTGCTGTAGACCGCTTATATAGAGCCGCTCAACTTCAATTTTCATAATGTTTTCATCTGAGACTTCATGATTGCAAACAGACTCTCAAGCAAATTCTCTTTCTCCATCTCTTCGTCCATCTTGTAATGCTTACCTTTCACAATCTGATCGTAAGCTTTCTTCTGTGCAGGGTGTATGTAAAGCTTGTTGTCAACTTTCTGAGGGAATAGAGCTTTGAACTTTTCTTGCTTTGGTAGACTATTAAAGTTCTTAAAGACCCAATTGCCACCAGTCGGATTGCCAGTTATAAAGACTTTAGCAAACTTCTCTTTCAGAGTCTGAGCATCAGGAATAGCACTGCCACCCTGAGCAACATGGTCGTAGATCAGTTGCTTGTTGATGTCCTCAAAAGACAAACCTGCGGCTTTACAGGACTTGTAAATCTCCAGAAATCCCTGATACTGGACTGGATGCGCCTTTTTCCATTTGTGCGCCTGCACCATCTGTGGGGTTATCTGGACTATCATTTGGGTCAACACCTTTAGGTTTGAGGTCGTCGCCGGACTCGGCATAACCTTTTAGAATTTGATATGCATTCTGATTGGTGAAGTCAATCTCGAACGGCATATTGGGAAATGCAGTCTTACCTGAATCGACTTGAGTTCCAAAAGGATAAAACTTGTATCGTGGATTGCCTGTGATGTCAAACTCACGCTTGAAGTGGTAGACTTCATCGAAGTAGCCCGGAATCTCTGTTCCAAGCTTGGCTGCACCAGTAAGAAGAGCGCGAGTCTCTAAGCCAGTTTTGATGTCCTTACCAACTACGACGTGAGCTTCAAGAATCACATGACAGGGAAGACGGAGAAGATTCTCAATAACCTTGATAAGACCACCAGTCTCTCCTGAGTAATCCTCTACAGTATTGACAGGGATGCCACCGACCTTCTTTCCCTTCTGGTCTCCCTTCATGTCGATCATGGTCTTCATAATCATTCGGACCAGACGAGTAACAGAGGAGAGTACGACAGTGTCATACTTACAGTTACCTACAAGCTGCTCCAGTCTTGTGTCTAACTGGAAGAATGAATCATACTGTTCATACTCAATGTCTGTCTTGCGTAGCTCTAATGGTCCATTGACATAGAAATTGTAGATTGACCTGATCCGTTTATCCAAGTCAATCATCAGAACATTAGGAAAGCTGGCAGCGAAGATGCTTTTTCCGCACCCCGGCTCACTCTTCGTGATGATTCTCCACTTACGTTGGACTGGTGCATCTTGTAATTTCATTGCTTCATTCTCCATGTCCTGTAATTTTTTATAACAAGTAGCACAGACAAGCTGACTACCTAACATTGCACCGCCGCACATAGTGCAGTAGTGTTGCTTTTTTGGCATTTCACAGTCAAGACAAAAACCCCACTGTGGCATATGTTCAGAAGCGTGAAAGTACGGACAACCACAGTGGACCAAACAAAGTTGACAAGCTTGACAAAGTAATCGTTTTTCCATCGGTAGGTCACTTGACTCTGCGTAGCACAGGCTTGTTTTTTGCGTCTGTTGCTCGAATCAGAGTGCAAACATGGCAAAGTGCTTCATGTTTTGGTACTTGATACTTTGAGTAACGTCTCTCATGACCACATTCAAGAGTAATTAGAGTGGAGTAAGAGCCATGACTATAGCAAGTTCTGAAGTTGTCTCTCCCAATAATCTTCTGAAAGATTAACTCTTCATATCTTAGCTCTATCACAACTTGCCTCCATTCACGACCAGCCTTCCAATGGTCGCATAGGCTTTGTCAAGCTCATCGAAGACATCAACATTCTTCTGTCTCTTCTTTCTTGTCTTCTTAATCGGCTCATCGTCGAGTCTCAAGACTGAATCAGGGTGCATGTCTTGTCTTTTCTCTCTCGGTCTCAGCTCTCGACTATGCTGAATTGCACTGCTACCAAACAACCTGACCTGATTTGCTCGGTGGCTCCGCATAGCTTGATACGGAACCTTGTTCGCTTGACAGAACTGAGTCAGTGTTAAATCTGGAGTAGCTCGTTTAGCACTGTCAAACAACTTAGAGAACTTTGCAACATCCTCTTCACGGGGTTTTTTCACTATCCTTGTCATTCTTTTCTCCTCCAAGCCGACTTAGAATTGTAGTCCAATCCTTTTTAGAATCTTCAAGCTTTACAGCAGGTGGAACTGCCATAGACCTACGCAAGTCCGTCCGACTGTAACACTTGTCACAATGAGGCTTCTTGAGTTTCATAGCCTTTTTAGTCATTGTGAACAGCTCATCACAAACCCAACAAAGACTTGGCCTCCCTTCGACGAGATTCTCCGCCATAAAGTGTGTACAGCCCGGTGTAATACACTTGAACACACGTGCGCCGTCGATCTTTCGCCTCTTATTCAACGGCACGCGTATATATTTGTGATAATGCTTGACACCCAAAGCAATCATTTCAGCTCTCCAGCAGGATTCCAAGGTTCGTGTATAAGATATTTCTTGTCCAACGTGTACTGACGCATGTCAGGATCTTTTATACACACCTCTTGGAAAACACAACCTGCATACTTATCACAGGATGTAAAGTTAGCTGGCCAGATTCCACTGTCTAAATAGTCTAGCAGATAACCTACCCAGATTAGAGTGTTAGTTTCCCACTCCTCGATTCTGACTTTCGAGTAATTCACCATAGGTCTTTTGAACCTATCTTCTCTTGATAAGGTCTTCTGAAAGCCTATCTTATTAACTATACCAGAATATGTGCCAGTGAACCAACAATAGCCCATAAACTGATTAGCCAGTGGAGACAGCTCTTGGTTTCTCTTCTGAGTCTTATGGTCCACCCAGAAAATCTTCTCTCCATAACCTTGTATTTTGATCGTTAAGTCGATCCTTCCTTCCCATATAACTTGCAAGGTCGGAGAATCATACAGAACGGCAGAGAATGGTCGTTCTATGTCTAGCGGAATCCAGCCTTCAGAACGATAGAACTCAGTATACTCCGTGAACTGATAGAGTACAGTGTCGATCTCTTCAGTGCTTATTGAGAATGAAATGCTGTACTTCTTTCCTGCTATTATGCCAAACTGCACTGCGTCCTTCCATGATGCACCGTCGCGTAACATGGTATAATAGGCTTCTAGACAAGTGTGCATCAATCCACCTGTCTCTAAATAAGACGGTTTCATCGAAGGTCCATAGTTATCGACCAATGATAGCTTGACCTTACGAGCACAGAGCTGGATAGTGTTGAGAATTTGACTGTCCAGTGCAACTATGCGTTTACTTGGTACTATTATTTCTGACATTAGTTCCTTAAAAAGAGTCAGAGAGTTAGTATCAATAACTCCCTGACTCTACGCGTTCATGCTTCGATAGAGCAGGATGTTGTCTTGCTTGTCGGCACTACTACGGACCAGATGCAATTGGGACAACGGCACATCTCTATTCAAAGCTCGTCCTACAGGCACTACAGGGAATTTATGATTGCGCGGACGCAGTTTATAGCTACGTCCGCTGGTTCGCGGTGTTCCTAGCTAACGCATCTCTCGATAGTCCTACTCCTTTATTGTGTCTTGCAAATCCAAGCCAATGTCTTGTGCACAATCAGCACAATACCATTCTCCGTCCTCTTGAAAGACTTTCTCATCATTCTTGAACGGATTATTGCACGCAAAGCAGTTCGTCGGTAGGTCTTCATTGTCTTTGTGGTAGTGCGTAGCCACGTTCGATCTTTCTCCTTTCGTTGAATGCAAGAAATTTCTTCTTCTTTCTGAGACCTCGTCCTGATGGTGTTCTTCTGATACTTCTGTTTGGCGACTTCCCTTGCTTGCTAGACATTATGCCTCCACTGTTCCTTTCTCAACACGATCTTCCGTCAGTCTGACAATCATTGCCATGCGAGATTCTGGTTCAAGATGCAGCTTGTGAACAATTGCTCTGTAAGTCTCATTGAAAAAGACTCTGAAAGATTCTTCTGGGTGTTCGTAACCAATGATCTCAACAGCGTGCATCAAGTGCATGACATAATGCAATGGATACTGGTCCATTGAATGCAGAAAGTCTCTGAGATTAATGGCTAGAAAGATTGCATTGAACCCGAAAAAGCCTTTAGAGTATTCTGACTCTCGTGAATCATACGGATTGAGAGTCGCACGTCGGATCATTCTTGAGAGGTCTTTGGAAGGGTCTTCTTTTTGAACAAGGTCGCAGCCACGCATAGCTGTTATAATGACTCCTTGTAGGCGAAGTGGTAGCTCACGCACCCAAGGGCGCAACACTCCTCCATGTGGATCGTCCTGCTCAATCTTTGCTGGTAAACCCTTAATTGAGTGCTCGAACATGTGGATTCTCGACCTCCTCAAGGTAGAAGATAGAAGGAACGGCAATCTTGTCGTGATCGAATGTTCTGACAAATGCGAGAGACTTTCGAGAGTGTTTTAACTCAAGCTTGACAAGCCTTGTTGCAAGATCAATTACTTTTATTACGCCCGTGTTTACCAGTGCTGCCTGAATTCCGGGTAGACTTTCGTTTATTCCCAATGCTAACGGGCAAGCGTGGAGTGTATGGTCTCCCTTTTCGCACATCTCGCTTGTCACTTTGACTCGATGTCGTTTCATTTTGTATTTCCTTTGCGAATTTTCTAGCGAAATCGACATGTAATCGATTCAGCTCACTAGAGGTAAACCTGAACCAGTGACAATGATCTCCAGCCATGACAAGATCATGCTTGATTGTCACATGCTTCTGATAGCAGTCTCCGCAGACTAGCTGGCCATCATTTTCTGTTCTCCAGCCGAATCTGTCGTCAAACTTCTCTCCACAGGAACAGGGGACGTGCATTTCACTTTCTCCAATACTCGTTCAAGAAAGACAATTCGATGCTTGAGTCTATTGATTGTGCATCTATGTCCCAGTTTGAATGGTCGCTTGCAGAATTCGCAGTAGTTAGACATGAAGAAAATCCTTTGGAATACTCTTGAATTGACCTTCCGTGATTGCCATACAAACGGCAAAGTTCCCACCTTTGATGAAATAGCGAAGGTGAGTAGAGCAGACAGGGACGGTGATACTCTCTTTTCCCTCTATTTCGACTGTTAGAGGCTCTTCGTCTGCAACTCTTGAACAGTCGACCATGTCACAACGTGGGCCATCAGAATATGAATGGCTTGGGGTCGATAATAATGTGGCTTGAGTCATTTCCATCCACCTTGTCCTCAACAAATTTTACTCCAACAATCTCGTGCTCATGTCCAGTGTCAGGATTATAGACGAATATGCCCATTCCACGATGGCTTTTCTCTCTCAGCTTCAGTAGTTCGGTGATTAGACTATCATTGTCGGTTATCATTACTCTAAGTCCTCCCGTCGAATGATTGGTCCATCCTCGAAACGGATAGAACTGGTGCCGAGATTGTCCATTGCAGACTTCAGCATGTCTTTCTGAATCTGAGACATACCGTCGGTGCTTCCGTTCGGAGCGAGTGCTTTCATCTCATCACGCACGATGGATTCCATAATGTCAATGATGGCAGAGAACCTATCGTCGCGTGCAACTTGATTGAAGGTCTTGAGAAGGTTGATTGCAATTAAGACTTGTTTCAAGATTGCACCTCCACTGGAGGCTTCTGAGGCACCATGCTGAACTTCTCGACTGCATAGCCATTCTCAATGCACCATCTCAGGAACGGCTCGACTGCACATCCCTTCGCTGGTTTAAGACCAGTCGCCTTACAGTAAGCTTTCAGCAGTTTTTCCCACCCTGCTAGATCAATATCTGGTGTAAACTTGATTTCTATAGCCATTGGAGTACTCTCCTTTATTTGACCTTCTCATAACAGCTCAAGTGAGCATTCCCACCTGAGAAATTGCACCAGCTTTCTGCTGGAACGTGAATAACTTTGTTACAGACACAACAAAGAACTGGCCCGTCAATTTTTTCTATAGCATCTTCTACGGACGATGGATCGAATGCTAAAAGCTTTTTAACTACACCAACAATAGGTGCTGATATTTCACCCAATAAGAGTCCTTTAGCTTTAGCATAATTGCTATTGATAACGTGCATCTCAGCTACGAAGTTCTCTTCTGGAGTCATCATACCTATTGGTGCTTCATCTACTCCAAGTAGATTGACTTCCTGACCTCCAAGCTTATGAGACATAATTTTCTGAAGAGTCTTTAAGAGACTTTCATCGTCTGGACCTACTTGAATCTTATGCTCGTCTTCATCTTCTTCAAATGAGAAACCGTGCTTGATGGAATCAGGAACCTTCAATTGCCACGTCGGCTCCATGATCTTATCGACGTTGTAAAGAATCTCAAGTAGGAAGCTCTTGCCAGCACCAGCAGCCATCGAATAGAGGAGAGTCGCAACGGCAGACTGGATTGGAGTGAGAGAAATCTGATTCTCAGTTAAATATTGCTTGAGTGCATCATGTAAAGCTTGAGTCTCTGCCATCTGTGCCGCATGGTGCGACTTAAGCAGAGCACCTTTGTAGAATGATTGCTTGCTCTCTAAGAACTGTTTTGAGATTAGATTCTGATGTTCAATCTTCTTCTTGTGCTTAATTGCTGCATTTATTGCATATGCGGCAGCGTCGGATTCATGACCAGCCTGTTCAATCATCTTCTTTTCAGCATACTCACCAATCTTGTCGATAGCTTTCATCAACTCAGCATTGGGCTTGACTGACTCTTTACCTAGAGCTTTCTTGATGATGTCAGTCTTACCTTGACCCATCTCTGAAAGATGTTCTCCACCTAAAAATACTGGTGTAGACAAGAATCCAAGATTCTCTTCAACGTCTAAGTCGTAGGTGACAACGCCATTCTCTACGTCTATATCAGTTATTTCTGCTCCAGACGGTAAATGTTTCAATAGACTCTGAGCTAGAGACGTATCATCTATCCAATTAGGTATAGGGACTAGATTACCCTTCTCGTCTGCAAGCTTAAAGTCTGCTTTATATTTCTTCTTATTCATACATTTTGAAGCTGGTTAAGTCCTTTATTGCCCATTCCATAGTTCGTCAAATCGACTAAGGACGTCCTATTCTGCCCTTAACCAGCTTATAAGCTACTCAGATCGACCCGAGGTCCAGAGGACTAAACCTCCCTGCCACGTCGAGGAGGCATGGCAGGTAACCTGAGTAGCTTATAAGAAGCTCCTGCTGAGTCAGTGATACTCCGACGGCTTGGGAATTATTAATAACCGAGCCAGCCGAGTCTATTCCTATCAGGAGGAGCTTTATAGGTGCTCAATGAGTGAAGGTTTGCTAGGTCGCCTCACTACCAGCGACTTCCGCCTAACTCACCAGACTGAGCACCTATAGAGCTGGGCGAGCTTTTGACACTCGCCCAAGTTCATCTCATGAACAAGCTACAGGAGCTTGCAATCCTTCAGCTCCTCTTTCAGTCCGGCAGGAAGAGGAGTGATCAGACCAACGTCCTCTGCCAACTGAAGGTCCATGCAACGAGAGACCAACGAATTGGGGTAGGTGGTCAGCATCTCCTCGACTACCTGCCAGCTCTGCTCGAAGTGCAAGCTGTCATTGTTCTGGATGATCCGACCACAATACTTCTCGGCAACGTGCAGAGGCATAGAAGGGAAAATCTTGACCATCTCTTTTGCCATCTCGGTGGAGTCGGGGAACCCGTTGGAGCAGACTACTGAGGTGTTGATCTCGTGGAACAAGCGAAGGACGCCAGCTCCGACGCAGTAGTTTGCTGGTGCATCCTGTGAGACTCCGCGAACCTTGTCCTTGAACAAGATACGCAGTGACTTGAACAGGATGTCAAGCTTGGGATTTGCTAGGTTAGACATTGTCTTCTCCTATTGGTTGACTACAGGATAATACTCGGCTAGTCAGCTGATCCAGCCGAGTCCTTCATTGCGGTAGTGCCCGCAATCTCTTCTGTCTCGTGAATATGACAGCGAATTCGCATGTCTGCATTGATCTTCATCTCCATGTTTGCACAGTGCATAATCACTATGCTCTCGAACTGCTCTTGAGTCATTTCGCGGGAGGTGAAGAACTCAAGTCTAAGAATCTTTGTTCGTTTTGGGTTGATCTCACACATTAGCTCACCGCCTCAAGAAACAGGTAAGCAATGGCACAAGCTCCTGCTACAAATGGACCGAAACAGAATGCTATGATACAGAGCAAGATTAAGACTAGCATGGAGGAATCTCCTTTGTTTAGATTGACAGCTCAATACGGTGCATGAAGCAAATCATGCACCGGATCAGATGTCAAATCAAGCTACCTTTCCTTTCGCATCCAGACTCCACTTCTTGAGTCCTTTCGTCGCTAGAATCTCCATCAGTTCTTTCATCAGGGAGTTCTCAGTCATCATTTCAGTCGCTTCTTCTTTGGTTATCTTGCCAGCCTTCAGTGCAGTTGCAATCCAGACTCTCTTCTGTTCAACAAGCTGTGCAAAGAACTCATCAATAGTCCCGACAGCGACCATATACTTAGCATCGATGCTAGAGTGGGTGCTTCCGGGTCTAGGAAAACGGTCCTCAGCTTGCTCTTCTTTGGACGGCGTCCATTGCCGTTCCATCATTACGCAATGTCCGCAGAATTGCATGTTCATTCCGGTCACCGCTTGAGTCGAGCTAACCATTACACGATCTTCTTTCGACTCTCCAAAGGCTTTAACGGTCTCATACCGCTCACTTGCATTCAGACTAGAGTGGAATCTAATCGGTCGTCGTCCTGTTACCTCCTCAAGCTTGCTAACCAGAATGTCTCCAACATCGTCATGATGAACAAAGACCACGATCTTCTCAGTCTCTTCTTCATTCTCAAGGAACTCTTGAACATACTCGACTGTTGGCATGACCTTGGCTCGACCAGTGATATGTCGCATCCTATTGAGATAGCTCAAGAGATTATCTTGGAATATAGAAGGCATTCCAGTCTTCTTCTCATAAGCTTGTTGAAAAGCCTTCAATTCATCAGTGTAAGCTTTCTCAACATTCTTGCCAAGCTCTGAGAAAGAATAGGTCCGGAAGACCTTAGGTAGATCAGGCAGTACCTCTGCTCTTTCTCGACGGATAATGTATCCTTTCGTTACATTGTGGAAGTAATCTGGATTCTTGAAACCAGTATATTGAGCGTGCTTCTTACCTTTCGGTACTTCGACCTTGCAGTAGTTCTCTAAGAACTTCTGTTTCTGCCAGAAGTGAGTAGGGTCGAGAATGTTTAAGATGTTGAAATACTCACTTGCTCTGTTCTCAATTGGCGTACCAGACAATGCAATGAAATGCTTTGCTGTCTTGGCAAGCTTCTGAACGGCAGTAGTGCGAAGAGGGCCAGCATTCTTGATTTGCTGGACTTCATCGCAGATGATCGTATCGAAGGTGCAGGTCTTAGACAACCACATTGGATTCTTGCGCTTCATCTTTAGATCGGTGGATAGAACGTCTGGATCTTCGATCAGTCCAAGCGTTTCATAGCCAACAATCATGACCTTTGCTTGCTTGTACGGAACATCAGTCCCTAAGATGATCTGTGGCATGTGATCCAAGCTTGGGTCGGTGGGATCAAACACCCAGTCAATATACTCAATCAGCCATTGCATGATATTGCTGGCTTTTACGACTATTAGCAGGTTGCCAAGCTTGTTGCTGTTCAACCTATAGCTAATCAAAGCTTGAATGGTCTTGCCTAGTCCCATCTGATCTGCCACTAGGCATTTGAACTGACTTTCTTCGATGAATTGCACGCCCTTGCATTGGAACTCGAATGCAGACTTGCCTTTGTTAGACTTGATGGCTGCAACTATCTCACTCACGGTCGGTGGAGCGACCTCAGTCCATAGAATGTGGCCGCATTCCAGATGGAGCATTTTCTTGTTCACGGCCTGAACAAGCACCTCCGTCCTAGTTTGCGCGACCTTTCCACAGACTTCGCAGTATTGTTTAACGTAGGCCATTAGTTGCGACCTTCCTTCTCAACGTCGTAGATAACATCAATCCACGTTCCGTTGACAAGCTCAAATCTTTCGACCGGAACTGTACCGCCAGCTCCTTGGCCATAAGCTCTGCATTTCGAGGCATCGCTTGTAATTGCTTAATAGCTTCACTAACTTTCATCGGAGGACTCTCCTTTAGTTGAAAAGATTAGGCTTCGTCTTTCTCAGGAACATCATTGCAAGCTCACGGTCTAGAGAAAGACTCTGCATTGCATTGTCGATCTCTTTCTCAAGCTTGTTGGTCTTTTTCTGTTCGGGTGAGAGTTTCGCGACTTCTTCTTTGACGCTGGCAGGACAAGGCTTGTAGCGCAGATACTCTTGACGCTTCGTCTCGTCGGTCTCTTCAGTGATAATGTCGACTTGTTTAGATCGAACTGCTTTGACTTTCTCTTGCAGTTCTAGGATGGCTGATTCGTACTCGTGTGCTCTGGCAGTGCATTCATCATATGTCAAGGCTGAGACCGCTTTCTTCTCAGTATTGAACCATTCAATACACTTTGTCTTGAGGTCTTCTGCTATCATGGACGTTTGTCCTTTCGGGTCTTTTGGTAGGATTTTTGCAAGCTCTGCAATGGTGATCTCTGTGTGGATCAGATCGAAAGACTTAATACTGTCTTTCGCTTTGCCATTGCCAGCCTTATTGTAAGCTCGTTCAAATTCAGAGGGCAGACAATTGCAGTCTTTATCTTGTGCGACATCTCCAGACGGGAAAACTACTATCGTCCCATGCTGGCAGATTACACTGTTTGAGGCGACTTTCATGGAGCTTTGTCCTTTCTTGTTTAAGGTCTAGCGACCAATTAGGCGACTGGCTTACTATATTTTCATAAAGCATTTATCCTGCCATGCTGGAGGGCTGGAAACCGCTATCCTTTCGGAATCCTTTAGCCATCCTTTAGCCATTATTTCGCCTATGTTTTTGATTGTAAAGCATTGAGAATAATAGCATATCATGAAAGGGCGCCCTCTGTCTATAGCTAAATTTGGTTGCTAAATTTTATGATATTTTTGGAGAACAAATTTGGTCTTAAGAATTTTTGGTAGTGGATAATAGAGTATAATAAAAAAAAAAAAAAAAATATATAAAACAGTAAATGCTTCTCCTGCCCTCCACAAAAGCCTTCGATTCACTAGAGGGAGGGAGGGAGGGGTCTTGGAATCCCAATAGATTGAGAGCTTTCCGCGAAAAAAGTTATGCTAAAGGATGGCAAAAGGATAATCAAAGGATGGCTATAGGATGGCAAAAGAATAGAGGGAAAATATGGACGCTCGATTGCAAGGCTGGACTAGAGGGCTGGAGGGCTGATTCGAGCCGATGCAAGGGAGGGCTGATTCTAAGCGATAGCGAGCCATTCTAGGAAAGCCCGCTCTTCATAGGCTGGAGGGCTGGAGGATTGAATGGCGAGCCTATAGCGTTCGATTCTAGGCTGATTGGAGGGCTGATCCTATGGCGAACGCAGGGAAGGCCCTCAGAAGGGCAATCGTAAAATATAGTAAGCTTGTGAAAGGGCTGGATAGACTAAAAAAGCCCTCTGAGATACTTTTCAGAGGGCTGGAGGGATTAGAGGGCTGGAAGCTTAGGAAATCCCAAGCTTTGTCTTGGCAAGGATTGTTGCCGCTTCCATGCTGTCAGCCATCTTTGCAGAGAAGAGAACTTCCGCGAGGGCAAGAACGGCGGAATCAGCCTTGACGGTCTTTTTCGGCTTGGCTACCCCTAGTTCTTTCTCCAGTTCAGCCCTTGCCGTTGAACGTTGCTCCACATCAAACTTCGCATTGATAGCATGAAACGCAGGTCGGAGGGCAGGATGGACGTAATACTCAATAACCACCCCGATCTCATGCTGGCTCAATTCTTTGTCGCCATCCTTCACGGTCGTCGCCTTGATCGGCTCTTTCTGTTCTGGAGCAGGAAAGCTCTGTTCCAATGCTGCGACCGTTGCTTTCTGTTCCGGGGTCAAGCTGATCTCTGCTCCAGTGAAATCCTTGGCGAATAGATCAGCGATGGAAACCGGAAAGAGCTTGGAAAATTCCCTCTTATAATCCTTTTCGCTGCCCTCCGCTTTGATTGTTGCCGATAGAACCGCTTTGCCATTGAACATTTGATTATCCTCTGATTGTTTCAGCAGGATTGCTGAACTAACTGCATTCTATCATAGGCGAATGGTCAATGCAAGCGGAAAGATTGATTGCCCTCCAGAATCGGCGCCGATAGAAACGGCTCAATCCTTCTGTTCTAGTCTAGAAAGCTTGCCAAGTCTTTTGTTATGTTAGACTTGAGAGCTTATGCTAGACTTGAGGCCGATGACCCCCCATATGCCCAGTCGGACGGGTCCCATAGGGGGTAGCACATGGGCGGATATACAGCGACATGACTAAACCAAATTCACGCTTAGGGTCCCATAAGCCTAGACACTCGCCAGTGCTTGCATACAGAACAAATCCAGATTGATCGACCATTGAACCTATTAATCTGATCACCGTAGAGATTCATGTGGAATTCATAGTTACACTTATGAATATCGAAGAACCGTTTGAACCAATTGCTCACTCCCCTTCGTATCGTTCGCAACCAATCATTGAGTCTCATACTATTTCGACCTCCTATCCAATCTAAGACGAGGATGGTCATGGTCCCATTTCTCCCATCTACACTTTTCATTACAAAATTTCTTCTTTCGTCCTCTTTTGATTTCATGTTTCAATTCTTTACCACAGTTGAGACACTTGCTAGTTCTAGTCTTCATCATCCCTCGCTATCGCAGAGCAAGTTCATGCCATGAACAAGCTCACTCTATTCTTTCAGTCTAGTCAAGTGCTGTTTACGGCACGCATTTTAGCATAAATGCAATTACGTTGCAATGCTTTTATTTTCTTGGTACTTTTGCCCCTAACTTGCTGATTCCGCTCAGATTAAAGTCGTTGCGCTCGGAAGCCTATATACCTTATTATGCCATTGCAAGCACAAACAACTTTTATTTTGTTCGTCTTCTCTTTCGGCACAAGACTATGCTGCTCTCGCCAGAAGAAGCACAAGCCCGCCTAAAATCTCCGGACAACCTTGCCAATATTCCTGCCGAGAAGAAAGTCCAGAATGCTGGTGAACACTCAACCAGATTCTCCAGACGAGATCAGATCATCGGAAGCATCAGTCTTCGGCCCTTCTGGAACGGTGGACGTAGAGAAGGAGATGAAAATGTCCCAAGCTTCATAAGAGAGATAGCAGCTCAGGCTGCACAGTTTGAACCGACCAGCGTAGTTGCCAAGAATCTTGGCTTATCCAAGTCTCAAGTAGACCAGTACAAGGATGGATGTGTGACTCCTGGTGTGAAAGATGAGTCTCTTATCTCTGCGACTGACAAGAAGTTAGATTCTGTAAGAGAACTAGCAATCAATAAGCTACTCGCCTCACTCAACGGCATAAGTGATGACAAGCTAAATAAGTTAAAGGCGACTGAGCTTGCACAGGTAGCATCCAACATGTCGAAGGTCGTTGATAGCTCTGCTAAGAAGGACAAAGGAACTGGAGTGGATAGAATCATCGTCTTTGCTCCAGAGCAGAAGACTGAGACTCATTATACGACCATCGAAGTTCACACACCATAACCCAAGGGGAATACTATTGACTGAGTCTGGAATCATTCAGCTTGCGACTTTGATAGTTGGTGCCATTGTTACTATCATGCTTGCATTTGTACAGCGTGATCAGAGAATAGCCCGCAAAGAACGGCAGGAGCTGAAGGATACTCTCGTGCTAACTGAAGAGCGCAAGAGTAACAAGATTGACACGATCCATAGCCTAGTCAATTCATCACTGGGTAAAGAAATCAAAGAAAAGATGGAAGCTTACAAAGAGCTGGCTCTGAAAGACCCACTCAAGTGGCAAGAGAAAGCTCTAGAAGCAACCAAGCAGTACAATGAGCACGAACGGCGACAAGCCCTGGTCGATGCAAATTTGGCTGCTGCTATAGTAAAGAAAAAAGCATGAACATCAAATTTATCATTCTTATCATTCTTCTACCGAACATGAGGGTAGTCTCCTCGTGGATGAGAAACAAAGACCTCAACGACACAGGAATTGACGATGAAGTGGCCGATGCTCTCGACTTTGCAATTCAGAAGATTGAGAAGTGGGCCATGACTCCTGTTCCTGCTATCGAGCCGTTCCCATCTAAGTCTGTAAAGAAATAAACTATGTGGGGAATCAAGAAGTGGCCGGGTCGTATCCTACAAGGTGTCTTCGCTAGTGCTCAGGTGGTTAATGTAGCTGGGACATTCTACCCACCATTGATCCCGGTTGCACTAGCCATCGGAGCACTTCAAGTCGGAGTTGCTACACTACAGCATAAATCTACCGAGGCTGGCAATGTTGTTCCTCCCGAAGTGGTGGAAGACTTGGCTTACAGAGACCGAAGAAGAGGATCTGATTAAAGATCCAAGCAAGCGAGTCTTTACTCTTGGACTCCTAGCAACGGCAGCGACGCTAGTCCTTCCAGCAAGCAAGCCTTTAGAGATCGTCTCTTCACGAGACATGAGAATCCCTCTACAGTTAAGACCTGGAGGTAATCTAAGTCTTGCTGGTATACCGTATCATCAAAATGATGCATCGGTTGGTGCGTGGCTGGGTTTGGACAGGCGACCATTAGGTTATGCAGACATAGTCGCTGCTGAACTAGATAGGATTGCACCTAAGTTTGAAGCAATGTTCAATAAAGAAGCACAATTTTATGATCTCATTAAAGGTTGGCGTCCGAATCCTAGGTCTAAGAGCCGAGCTGCTTCTCGGTATCATGGTCGTAAACTCGGTCTATGAAGAGTTCAACATAGACTTGGAGATTACCTGCCTGATCGAAGGAGTTCACTCTGTTGCAAGCTTGCACTATGCAGGACAGGGAGTCGATCTTGGAGTTCACAGAATTCCAGCAGATAAGCGAGTCGAGGTTCTCAACAAAGCAAAGAACGCTCTAGGTGAAGATTTCGATTTGCTTCATGAATACGTTGGTCTACCGAACGAACATTTCCACCTTGAATATCAACCTAAGAGGAGCTACTAATGATCACCGCAACATCTAAGCTTGACATTCAGAAAGGGGACATCACTATTGATCTTGAGATTCGACCGGACTATGATGTCCAGGTTGATCTTTACGATTACATCCTCAAGAGTCTCAAGCAGCCTTCATCGAAGATCACTTTGACCGAGATCACTGAAGCAGACGGCACAAAGATCGTGAGTGGACACGGGAAGATCAGGGTCCATATCGACGGAAAGGGTGTCCTGGACCTGGAAACAAAGAACAAACCAATCACGAAAGTGGCTTTGAATTCAAAGAAGCCAGCAGTATCAACTACGAAGGTCTATCGATCACAGCCTTTGCCAGTGAAACCGGCCACTCCTCCAGTTACCGGCAGCGGTATCAAACCGACAGTCCTCTAAGGAGTAAGCATGTCTACACCACAGGGTCTAGTAAGAGGCTTCTCTCCAGTAGAAATTTGGAGAGCAGCAACGGCAATAGCTGGTGATTCTTTCTCAGTTCCAAAAGATGCTGAGAACTTAGTCATCAGCGGTGCTGGCACAGACGGATCATTGACTGCACTAGTCGTTGATCTTGAAATCTCGCACGATGGCGGAACGACCTGGAAGAAAATCTCGACAGGAAGTAACATCGTTTCTGTTCCAGTGAGGATCAACGTGACAGGCTTGGCTGGCTGTCTTCTAAGGTTCGTTGGAACAACCGTCACACTTAACACAGCGACAGCTGCTAAAATCTTGGCAACTGTCACATAGGAGAGTTTGATGCTGACTGTCATGATTATCTTGGTGCTTATTGCTATAGGCACCACAGTTGCTCATGCAATGAGTCCGAGTCGCTGTCCAGTGTATGTCCCACTCTTCACTCTTTGTCTCATTGAATTGATTCGTACGATTCCGCTCGGTAAGTAAAATGGCTGGCAAAGTCTATGATGAGGACGGAAAGCGTTATTTTCGGTGTGATTGTGGACGAGTCGGGATGGTAAAGTGGTCTACATCGGACGACATGGCAAAAGAAATCGAGAAGTACGCTTTGTGTCCTGACTGTCGAACAGACAAGAAGAAATTGGATGCCAGATACAGTATGGAGACCCCACGACAGACAGAGAGAGTTCCTAGAAATACCTGACTCGGTCTTTGAGGGGTTCTACGGTGGTGCAGCGGGTGGAGGTAAGAGCGAACTGCTCTTGATGATACCAATCGTCAAGAATCTCGTCTCTCACCCCCGCTTCGCCGGTCTTCTCTTACGACGCACTTATCCTGAGTTAGAGAAGAACCTAATTCGCAGGTCACATTTCTTCTACGAACCAGCAGGAGGTCATTACAACCAACAAGATCGAAGATGGACGTTTCCTTCTGGAGCAATCATCCAGTTTGGCTACGCTGAAATTGAAAAAGACGTTAGACGTTATGACTCTGACGAATATCAGTATATAGGCTTTGACGAGCTAACGTCTTTTACTAAGTTTCAGTACACCTATCTGACAAGTCGTTGTAGAGGATTCATTCGACTTATCAGATCAGCGAGTAACCCAGGAAATATAGGACATGGTTGGGTCCGTGCCAGATTTATTGAGCCAGCGAAAGATGGCTACGTCCTTCTCAAAGACCCAAAGAGTGGTGAGCGGCGAATATTCATACCTGCCAAGCTCACTGACAATCCGTACCTCTTAAAGGAAGATCCAGACTACGAAAAACGTCTTGGTCTGTTGCCTGAAGCTGAGATTAGAGCTAAGAGAGACGGAGATTGGTGGACCTTCTCTGGTCAAGTTTACGACGAATTCAGATACGAAAAGTTTCCAGACGAGCCCGATAATGCACTCCACGTTATTCAGCCATTCGATATTCCTAAATGGTGGGCTCGTGTACTCGCAATTGACTGGGGTTATGCCGCACAATTATGGGCAGGTTGGGCTGCACTTTCTCCAGACAAAAGGTGTTACATTTATCGAGAGTTCACTTGTACTCGCAAGAAGGTAGATGTCTGGGGTGCTACTATTGCACAGCTCTCGCAGTATGAGCAGCTAAAGCACATAGTAATGGACCCTTCAGCATGGCATCAAAGAGGGGATGAAAAGACCATAGCAGAGCAGTTTCAAGAGCACTCTGGTCTAGCACCATCTAAGGCTGACAACGATCGAATTGGTGGTAAGATTCTCATACATGACTTTCTAAGATGGGAAAGTCGACCACCAAAGGCTCTACCTAAGACAGATTTTGACTTTGAACTGTCTCAAAGAATCTTACGGGTTAAAGGTCCAGTAGAGTATGAGAATTACATACGGGCCTTTGAACCAGAACCACCAGAAACAAACCTACCAAGGTTGCAGATTTTCAATACGTGCACCGAGCTTATAAAGGCTCTCCCACTTTGCATTTATGCAAAGGACGACACTCAAAGTGGCAAGAAAAGTGAAGACGTCCAAGAGTTCGATGGTGACGACCCTTACGACGGATGCCGTTATCTGCTTAAGTCGGTCGACAGTTACTTTCAATCTTCAAAGAGTGAGCATGACAGGCGAGCATCGGTCGATCAAATTCTAGCAAAATTAGTAACGGACGGCGACATGACGTCGTTCTATCGTCGGATGGAAGCACTGGAAGCAAAGAACAAACTTGAGCCAATCAGAATGTTCCACAGAGGTAGGTACTCGCCGAGACGCTACCATTGATCCGAAATGTTCTATAGTCAAGCTTGGTAAAGGGTACTGTAAACTCCCTTGGGACATGGCAGAGCAGGAAATTTGTAAAGCTTGCATGTTACATCACATGATTTGTCGATTTTGTGGTGGTGACGGATCAGGTACTTGTGAGAGGCCAGAATGTTCGAGAGATTCTTCAGACAGCAAGATTGTCCAGCTTGCAAAGTATACCAAGACTGGATCAAAGCTAAAGAAAACGAGTTAGAGGACACTAAAGACCTCCTGGCAGCGGAACGGGCTGAGCGTCAACTCTTAGAGGAGAGACTCCTACGCTTTATCCGAGTGATCCCTCTGGAGAATACGACTCAGCCCGTCGTGGGTCCTGAAAGAATCAGTAGAAGGATAGACTTTGCTACTATCCGAGCCGAGCAAGAGAAGAAACTTGCTGACGCGACTCCAGAAGGAAAAGACCGAAGAATGTACTGGCAGAGAAAAGCAGAGAAGGTCGAGCCAGAGGTCGTTGGAAAACAGGAACCTGAACCCACACAAGTTGACGAAGGCTCTCTCAAAAATGCTTAGTAAAGCCTACAAAACTCTCAAGAGAAATGTCAGTCGCGCATTTGATATGCGTAGTGACAGACAGATTCGAGATACTACTGACGACGACGAAACGTCAGCCGGTCTCGATTATGCTTTGAACCGTGGAAAGCCCAAAGATCCACCTCAGAAGGGTCTACAGGAAGGATTGAAGGTTCGTCGTCGAATGATCCACACGAAAGGATTTTAATGCCACCTCCCGCTGGTATCCTCAGTAAAGAAGACGTGGATAGTATGTTCACGTACCATTCACCCAAAGAAGGTCAGAATGCAGCCTATGCAGCAATCAACGAGGCTTCAAAGCATCTTGTCGAAGTGATCATTCGAGAGTGTCCAAACTGTCCGGACAGAACGACCGCAATTAGGACAGTTAGACTTGCTCGCATGTGGGCAAATGCGGGTATAGCGTGTGAAGGGAGGTTCTAGTGCCTGGATTCCATTCAACAATGAAAGAGAAGGTCATTGGCACTAAAAGTGCTAAACCTTCTAAGAAGTCTAAGCCATTCAAAAAGGCTAAAGGCTTCGGGAGCTACACTCCATGATGGAACATCTGAAGCGAGGTCTAGCAGCCTTTGCTAAGTCAACGAATCTTGTTGACGAAGATCGAACACGTAGGAAAGCGGAAGAGAAGACTGACGCAGAAGATTACAACTTCCGCTACTCAAAACGAAAAAAGAAACCAGAAAGCTCCGGTCAGACCGGTGACGCACTGGACATCAATCGGGCGGCAAGAAAAGGATTCGGACTGTGAATTGCAACCAAAATCTTACGATAGTTTGTGGTGGCTACGTAATCAAAATCTCCCGTCCAAAGTACACCATTCAAATATCCATCAAAGTGAATAACATAACCGTAAAAGGAGAATGTGTAATGACTGAGTTCAAGAAAGTAGGTCAGTTTGTGGAGTTTGAAGTTAAGGTTCTCGACGGCAAGGGTCGACCAGCACCAATCGAAGGTGACCTTGTTGTTGCCAACTCCAACGAAGTCGCCGGTGGAGTCGAATTCGATCAAACAACTCGTAAGGGCAAGTTGACATGCCTCGACGAGGGCATCGGACAGGTCACTTTCACCGGTGACGCTGATTTGTCTCCCGATGTGACAACGCCAATTATCGGCGTGTTGGATTTTGTATCGAATTTGTCCGGTGCAGTGGTTGTGAAGGTTGAAGCCGGTGCAGTCCAGGACCCTGTGGTCTAAGCAGTATCTGGACTTGGCTTGAACAATGGTGGCGTTGGTAACTCGACGTCACCTTTTCTAAAGGAATAATGGCTAAAGAGATTGTCTCACGAGAAATTGAAGAAGCTTTGGTTACGATTCTAAAGTCTTGTCTTATCGAGGACAAAGGTCCACGTGAGACAAAGCTTCGTATGTGGAAACGTAATGAATGCTTCTGGCGTGACCTCCAGCATATAATCTGGGATGCTCCTGCACAGGACTTTACATTGCCACCTCAGGAAATCTTAGACAGGCTTCCTAAGGCAGTCAACGATTATAAAGCCCACGGAGAGTCGATTATAGCAGCGTTGACTGCTAGTCTTCCAGCAACCAGATTCTTTCCTAAGAATGCAGACAATCCCGATGACCTCTCAGCTGCTAGAAGTCGATCCAAACTTGCTGAACAGATTCAGCGACAGAATAGGGCGAAACTTCTGTTTATCAAGGCGGTTTACACTCTGTACACGCAAGATTATGTTGCAATCTACAATCACACGGACACGGACAAAAAGTACGGGACCTATCAAACACCAGAAACGAAAGATCAAACAGTAGTTATAGATCATTTCTACTGTGCTAATTGTGGAGGAGAAGTACCTATCGACGATCCAATGGGATTTGATGCTTGTCCTGAATGTGGATCGACAGAGAAGCCAGTTCAAGATTGGACAGAAGAAGTACAGCCTGTGTTTTCTGGGTATAAAGAGAGTCCAAAGAGTCAAGAACGTCTTGACGTGTTTGGCCCTCTTTATACCAAGATCCCTTTACGGGCCAGAAAGCAGGAAGATGTTGGTTATTTGGTCCTTTCGATGGAAGAGCACTATGCGAAAGTGATCGAAGAGTTTCAAGAGAAAATGGAGGAGATTCCAGAAGGGACGTCGGCAGTTACAGAAGAACGTCTAGCACGCGAGCAAGTTGAGTATGATTACCTTGAAGACAATAATGTTACTACTTATCGTGCTTGGTTCCGTCCCTGGATGTTTAATGTTCTGTGGCGTGTTAACCCTGAGCTTGTTAAGCAGCTCAAAAAAGATTACCCTAACGGAGTTCACTGTCATTTTGTCGAGGACGGTAGTAGCTTCATTCTTTGTAAAGCCGTTAATGATGATTTGGACGCTCGCTGGACTATTAGTCCTGCTGGCATATCTGATTACCTACACGGTCAACCTATAGGAAACTCACTGATTCCCGTCCAAGAGATGTTGAATCAGATGACTAACTTAACCCTTGAGACCATTGAACACGGTATTCCAATCACTTTCGCGACGCCGCAGATTCTGGATTTTAACAAATTCAGAGACCAAGAAGCGCGACCGGGCGATATCTATCCGACTAACGATGTACCAGCGTCTCGCAACATTGGTGAGAATTTTTACAGTGTTCAGGCAACTACTCTATCTAAGGAAGTTGAGTTCTTTGCAGCCCGGCTAGATCAGAAAGGGCAGTTTGTCGTTGGAAGCTTTCCGTCGATCTACGGCGGCCCTAGTGAAGGCGGCGGGACAGCTCGTGAGTATGAGATGTCACGAAATCAAGCTTTGCAACGACTACAACTCATTTGGGCCGCACTTAACATTGTATGGTCAGACGTCATTTCTAAGGCTGTAGAAGCACGCGTACAGGAGATGAAACGTGCTGGCTATGATGAAAGCTTTACTAGCAAGGTTGGTAATTCATTTGTTACTTCTTGGATACGACGGAGTGAGCTTACTGGCCAAGTTGGTGAGGTGGAAGCTGAAACGCAGGATTCTTTCCCAATCTCGTCGGCTCAGAAGCAACAACTACTAATGACCCTTCTGGAACTCCAAATTCCAGAGATTCAAGAAGTCCTCTTTACTCCAGAAAACGGACAATTCGTCGCAACAGCTCTGGGTGGACCAGAGATCAAGCTACCTGGCACAGATCAGCGGACTAAACAGCTTCGTGAGATTGCCGAGCTGGTGATGTCTGAGCCGATAGAGATACCGGTAGACCCACTTGCTATGGAGATGAGTCAAGCAGTCGATCCGATGGCTCCTCCACCTGAGCCTCAGATGATGTCAACTGTCTCGATTGAACCGGATATTGACGACGATATGATTCATGCAGACACTTGCCGAGAGTGGCTCATTGACCCAGACAGGGGTCAATTCGAGAAGCTTGCTAATCCACCTGGATACATGAATGTCGTTGCTCATTTCAGAGAGCACAATACACGTGTCCAAGAGCAACTAGCTGCACAAGCTGCTTCTATAGCTGAAGAAGAACCAAAACAACCCGGTGACAAAGCCAAACCTAAACCGATGGAGAGTAAGTAGAAATGGCGACAGATCCAGATATTGACGTTATTGATCCTGATCTACAACAGTTTTTAGAAGATGACAAGATCAGTGACAAAAAAGAAGACGAAATCAAGCCCGAAGGTGAAGTCGAAGCGAAGGGTGAAGGTGAAGCTGATGAAAAACCTGAACTGGAACTCAAGGACGAAGAACTAGACGCAGCCTCTGTCTATCCACGTCCTAGCTACAAGGATATTGTCACCAAGTATCCTAAGCTCTTCAAGGATTTTCCAGACTTGAGGCAATCGTTCTTCCGTGAACAAAAATTCACCGAAATCTTCCCTACAATTGAAGAAGCCACAGCAGCTTCTGAAGAGTCTGAAGATTACAAGGCAATTGTGTCTGATCTTCAACAGGGAAACATCAGTAACATCATTGACGTTCTTGATGGAGATCAACTCAAGAACGCCGCTGCGTCATTTCTCCCTTCATTGTACAAGAAAGACCAAGAAGTCTACTTTGCAGTTACTGGACCGTTGCTTGACAATTTTATTAAACAAGCGTTCAAAGCGGCGGAGCAGTCCGGTGATGAAGACTTAAAAGCTTCTGCACAGTGGATTGCCAAATGGGCGTTCGGTGATTTTGCTTTTGCGAGCGGCGGGAAGCATGTTCAGCCCCTGAACAAGCCAGCTACAGATTCTAAGCTCGACGAAGATCGAAAGACCTACGAGAGTCAAAAGTTCAATGAGAATTACAACGCTGTTGTTGACACTGGACTCAAGGCTCTGAAGAACAATATTGTGGCAGGACTTTCAGATGTTACCTCGTCAACTCTGAAAGATATGATTACTAAGCGAGTAGAAGAGGAGGTCTCGGAAGCTCTCGAACGTGATCCCTCCCACGTTCGACGAATGGACGCTCTCTGGAAGAGAGCAAGAGGAGCTGGATTTGTAGGCGACCATAAGACCAGAATTCTTTCCACGTACCTGGCACGTGCTAAGTCGTTGGTTCCAGCCATTAGGTCACGAATTAAGGCTGAAGTCGTAGGCCAAAGTTCAGTGACAGCAGCACCGGAAAAACCGACAGCATCTACTATGCCTTCTGGTAGTCAAGCCAGGGTAACGAGTAAACTTCCTGACGACCCAACAAAGATCGACTGGAAGCGAACTTCAGACATGGACGCTATCAGAGGACAAGCTACCCTCAAAGGGAGGTAAGCACGTGTCCTTAACTGAAGCCCAGGTGGTCGCCGCTGAAATAGAGCGTGTAGACCCGACTGTGGCCGTTCTCTTTGACCGAGATTCTACTTTCTATTCGCAAATCGAGAAAGGTCAAGTCGAAGTAGTATCCAAGCGGGACATGAGAGTCCCATTGGAAATGAGACCAGGTGGCAATTTTGGTGGATTCCTACCAGATGGTGGCGATCTAGGTCTTGGCGATGCACCCTCTTACGACAAAGGGCTTTTGCCTACTGTCGACATGAGAATCGCCATTCAGTGGAACAAGCAGACGGAATGGTCTACCGACGACAAGCGTAAAGCTGTCATCAACACATTCCAACGCAACATGGCGTCTGCAATGGCTGAGTTCCGACGTCAAGTCGACTCTCAGTGCATGACTGATGGAACCGGAACACTTGGGACCATCACAACTGTTGGCACTTCCGGTGCTAACGACGTTTATACGTTGACAACTGATGGATTCGGAGCGCGTCTTATGCGTTACGGTCAGAAAGTCAATGTGTATGCGACTGGCCTTGGTACTCGCCGAACGACAGGTGAGGGAGCCAAGATTCTCTTCTACGATCTGCCTAACAAGCAGATTCAAGTCTTGACAGCAGACGTCACAGCAGCTGTTGCAACCGACAAACTTGTCGTTTCCGGACCGACAACCACCCCGCCCGTGTGGCTTCTGGGCGTGCCTTACCATCACAATTCAGCCTCTACTGGTTCTTGGCTCGGTCTTGATCGTGCCACTAATCCAGAAATTCGCGCGAACAGAGTCACTGCTTCGACTGGCTTTGCTCTGCCGTTCGCCCGCCTCGCAATGAACAAAATCGGCGACCGTGTTGGCCTAGACAACACGTATGATTGCGAAGCGTGGATGCACCCATGTCAGATCCAAGCTTATGAAGAGTATGGACAGTCCATCTCTATCATCAACAAGGACGGCATGAAGGAGCAGGGTCTGAACCAGTACTTCAGCGACAACATGCAGATGGCTGGAGCACCGGTGAAGAAGTCGTTCTCGTGGGATAAAACCCGCATCGACTTCATCTGCAAGTCCATCTGGAAGCGTGCAGAGATGCACAAGGCTGGCTTCTACAAGTCGTCTGACGGACGGCGTATGTTTGAGTTGCGTGGATCTTCAGGAGGTGTGGCCGCGGCTGACATCTTCTATCTCTGCGTATCATTCAACCTGTACGTCACCAATCCAGCGGCTTGTGCGTACATTTCCGACCTGACAGTTCCATCAGGTTACTAGTATCTCCTCGGTAGGAGACTATTGCCTAGTCTTTTGGTTACGTGCGGTTTCCAAGAGACTAGGCGTTTTTAAGGAGAAATATGAAAAACTTTGTCATTGCTTTTATCTTGCTCTGTAGCTCAGCACTCGCGCAAACTCCGACACAGATCAAACAAGTACTCCCAACGACAACGTCTGTAGTGTTCAATTGGGGTTACAATACAACGGACGAAGCATTCATCGACTCATTTGTCTTGCAGCACAACGTATATGCTGCTACGACAACAATCACCAGTCCGTACACAATTGAACAGGTCATTGCTCAGAAGACGATCAGAAGTATCACGCACACTCTGACTTCGGTACCCGCATTGGTAGCCGGTCAGAAAGCGTTCTACAGAATGATCGCTCGTAAGCAAGGATTAGCCGACAGCGCGCCATCGAACGTGGTGCAAGTTGAGGTCGTTCCGACTCCACCGAGTCCACAGAATCTCAACATTGCACAGTTCACTGAGATTGAATTCACTCAGAAAAGTTTGAACGGTGTGAAACTATGGTTTATCACAAGCTTGCTGTAGCTTTATTGTTGCTGACTGGGACGCTTTATGCTCAGATTGACCCTCCGAGTCAAATAGTAAAAAAGCGTCACGGTCAAGCTGCGACTTTATCTTGGGATTATACACCTGTACCGAGCTTCACGCTTATGTATTTCTCGGTCAAGGCAACTTATGATCTCAATATGGCACCAGTAGAATTAGATCAGGTGCCACCAACATCTAAAGTTAAGACTTTAGTTGTACAGTTTACTCCGCAGTTTCCAAAGTTTGTTTATTATGTCGTGACTGGAATCTACTTTGGAACTAACGGACGAGTTGAGAGTTTTAATTCAAGAACTGTAGGAGCGGAGAGAATAGGACCTCCACCAAACTAATGTTCGGAAAGCACGAAACAGACGTAGTTAACAAACAACTGAAAGACACTTACGGTTGTGAACTTGACGGAAAACCCAAGTTCAGAGTCGTATGGTCTGAAGGACAGACAGAAATACGAGTAGGAGAACACAAGGTTTTCTCTGAGTCAGGCAAAATCTGGCTACGTAACGAGTATGGTGCTCGGCTTTGTCGTAAGTATAACTATGTTAAGAACATGTTTATACTTGAGAAGCTTGAGTACTATCGTAATCCAGAAGTCTTGCGCACAGAAGCTGGCTCTTATGAACCGATCTGGGTCTTTAGAGATGGAGAAGGTAATGCACTAGACCCTATCATGCCAGCTTGCAGAATCATCATTGACTCTAACTATTACAACAAAGAGAAAGAGACCAAAGGTGATATAGTTAGAGCCGACGAAGCTCAAAAGAAGAGTGACTTCGATTACAACTTGGATGTCATTCAAAACAATTCGCCGTACTTGGCGACGATGATGCACAATAAAGAAGCAAAATTCCAAGACTCTACAAAGGAGTTCAAGCCAGATGAAATGCACAGTGGTAAGCCTTCTTCCCTACCCACTGAGGGAAGTAAAACCGGGAATGTTTCCGGGTGAGTTTATTATTCCAGCATGTTTGCTTAGTAAACCTGGAATCTTGCATATTGACAGATCGAGACACGACGTCTATCTAGACGACAAGAGAGGGACTATCCCAATCTGGACACCGTCTGAAGAGATTGCACGGTCTCTGATCTACGATTATCGAACTGCTTGTCTTGCAATTGATGAAGATGCAGTACCTGGACTCTTCTGGGTCGAAGGTGAAAAGTCTCTTACAGCTCTTGGTAAAGAACACGGTCCGATGTTCGATCAGTACCAAAGGTACCAAGAGAACTGGTTTGAAAGGTTGGTCAAGCTTGCAGACGATGACTGGGAACGACTCCACAAACACTCTGCTATTTCTGGTTTGCAGAGAATGGCTGCTAAGTCACTTAATCTTGACCGACCGTGGCTCATATCCAAGCCTCATGAGCAGACAAAGTGCCCAGCTTGTCGCTCAGTCGTTGAACGAGAGGCAATTGTTTGCTTTGCCTGTCACTGCATACTCAATATGGAGGAGTACAAGAAACTGACGTTTACAGTTTCACCTCCTAAGGTCGCCTAATATGGCAGTTGCATCTATAGCAACGGACGAAGCTGCTGCATTATTGAACGATGCCGCAAAGGTCTCATTCACTTTTGCAGTTTTGCTTCCGTTTCTCCAGCGAGCACACCGTGATCTCCAGCTTAAACTGGATGCTAGACAGTCTAGTGTTCAGAAAGAGGTCACGGCTGTATTCACTATTACTGCTGGTCTAACAGCTATTCCAGCACTTAGTATACCTGCTGATTTGCTTCGTCCGATTAAGCTACAAGAAGCTGCTGTAGGGACAGCCATAGGCTCATACACTGACATGCACGAAGGAGTTTGGGAAGCAAATATTAAGCCTGGCACGACCATTGGAATCTGGACTTGGAGAGAAGAAGCTATTGTCTTTCCAGCCGCGACTGCTGATCGTAGCTTGATGCTTTATTATGTGAAAGGTTTGACAGTTCCGACAGTTGTTGGTAGTCAGTTAGGCTTTACAAGAGCTGAGACTTTTCTATCAGCCAAAACAGCTCACTATGCAGCCAAGTATATACTGCAAGATGAGAAAAGAGCAGCAGACTTAGACTCTGACGCAGAGAAAGCATTGAAAGACTATTTTGATGCTGAAGTTAGAGGTCAACAGGGTCTGCCAGCTAGGAGACGTCCTTACGGTTCACGTTGGGCTAGAACCGGACGATACAGCTAAACCGCGCACCTCTGTCTGCTAGTGATGACGGCCTTTATGGCTGGAGGATGCACATGACTCTTACTGGTTTCTGGAGAGAAACAAAGAATATCGACCCACGAATTGCAATCAACAATGTGGGTACAAGGCTCAATAAGGTCCATTACATTGCCCCTCAAGGTGGTGGACCAAAAGGTTCTTATGAAAGCTTCACGGCTCTCAAGCCTTATCTACGTAGCCGTGATCTCATCGTCCTT